>ENA-OFCF01000031-OFCF01000031.1-metagenomes-genome-assembly--contig:-NODE-31-length-72626-cov-5.146725_pt1 | contig 72626 bp, 75 predicted proteins | sample MGYA00153387_OFCF01 | MGnify analysis MGYA00153387 | reverse complement strand
TTGGGTTTGTCAACGCCATCTTGCACACGGCGCAGAATCATGTCGGCTTCCGAGTCAAGAATTGGCAAAGGACGCTCGCGCGTGCCGCCGATAAAACCCATCACCTTTGGCGTTTCCTTGATTAAATGCCAGCTTTCGTCGTCAATGCGCGGAATACCGGCTTCTTCATTGGTTTCAATTTGGACCAACACGTAACCCGGAAAAAACTTGCGTTCGGATTTACGTTTTTGGCCAGCACGCATTTCCACCACTTCTTCGGTAGGAACCAGCACCAGACCAAACTTTTCTTCCATGCTATCGCGTGCAATGCGAGCTTCCACATTGCGGGCAACCTGATTTTCAAAACCAGAATAAGCGTGAACAACATACCAACGTTTTGCCATGATCCAGTCCTTAGCCCAGTAACAGCGCGATGAGTTTAGAAATAATAAGATCAAACAGCGCAAGAATCAGGCTGATAATCACCACCACTATCATTACCACCCAAGTGACTTTCCAGGCTTCCTGCCGCGTCGGCCAAACTACTTTACGCAGTTCAAACATGGCTTCCGAAAAGAAATCTCGCGAGGCCAAGCCCTTTGCTGTAGTCGCAAAAACCACTGCGCCCAACACGATGCCAGCGAATGCAACCAGACCACGCAACACCGAATTCCATTCCGTGAAATAGGTGTAAGCAAAAATTCCGCCCACTACCAGCGCGATTGCCACCGCGTATTTCGCCAGGTCAGCGCCGCTGGTTGCAGCGTTAACATTTTCAACTTTCGTATTCATTCAGACTCTTATCAACTTTCGTTGTTATTGCCCTGCACTTACATGCAAAACACTTCATATGGCACGCCAGGAGGGACTCGAACCCCCAACCCGCGGTTTTGGAGACCGCTACTCTGCCAATTGAGCTACTAGCGTGTGGCTTACTCTAAACGGGCGATGGCGGGCCGCTTCCGGTCCGCCATTTACCTAAATTCCGACCCGCCTGAACGAGCCGAAGTTCCTCTCTGCAAACCGCAGAAATCTTCTTACTTACTTAACGATCTTTGCTACCACACCGGCGCCAACCGTACGGCCGCCTTCGCGAATAGCAAAACGTAAACCTTCGTCCATCGCAACCGGAGCAATCAAGCTCACTACCATCTTGACGTTGTCACCGGGCATCACCATTTCCACGCCTTCTGGCAACTCGCATGCGCCGGTCACGTCAGTGGTGCGGAAATAAAACTGTGGGCGATAGCCTTTAAAGAATGGCGTGTGACGGCCACCTTCGTCTTTCGACAACACATACACTTCGGCTTCAAAGTCCGTGTGCGGGTTGATCGAACCTGGCTTGGCCAATACTTGACCGCGCTCAACGTCATCACGCTTGGTACCGCGCAGCAATAAACCTGCGTTGTCACCGGCTTGACCTTGATCGAGCAACTTGCGGAACATTTCCACGCCCGTCACGGTGGTTTTTTGGGTAGGACGGATACCGACGATTTCGATTTCTTCGCCCACCTTGACGATGCCGCGTTCAATACGGCCAGTCACCACGGTGCCACGACCGGAGATCGAGAACACGTCTTCCACAGGCATCAGGAAGGCTTTTTCGACATCACGCAATGGCAATGGAATATAGGTATCTAACGCTTCAACTAATTTCATGATCGAAGGCACGCCAATCTCTGATTGGTCACCTTGCAGCGCTTTGAGCGCCGAACCGGTGATGATCGGGGTATCGTCGCCTGGAAAGTCGTACTTGCACAACAGCTCACGAATTTCCATTTCGACCAGTTCGAGTAATTCAGCATCATCGACCATGTCGGCTTTGTTCATGTACACCACGATGTAAGGCACGCCGACCTGGCGGGCCAACAAAATGTGTTCGCGGGTTTGTGGCATCGGGCCGTCAGCGGCCGAACATACCAAAATCGCGCCGTCCATCTGGGCTGCACCGGTGATCATGTTCTTGACATAGTCAGCATGGCCGGGGCAATCGACGTGAGCATAGTGACGATTGGCCGATTCGTATTCCACGTGAGCGGTCGAAATCGTAATGCCGCGCGCCTTTTCTTCTGGCGCTGCGTCAATTTGATCGTAGGCTTTGAACTCACCACCAAATTGTTCTGCACCAATCTTGGTCAGCGCCGCGGTCAGCGTGGTTTTACCATGATCGACATGGCCGATAGTGCCGACATTGACATGCGGCTTGGTGCGCGCGAACTTTTCTTTTGACATGGCTCTAACCCTGATGAATTCAATAAAAACAATGATTGCACTTTCGCACAACCGCGGATGGTGCTCACTAAAGGAATCGAACCTTCGACCTCTTCCTTACCAAGGAAGTGCTCTACCGACTGAGCTACGTGAGCGGCAACACACAAACTAAACGCTACATCAATGGAGCGGGATAGGAGAATCGAACTCCTGCGATCAGTTTGGAAAACTGAGGTTCTACCATTAAACTAATCCCGCTTAAACCAAAGCCAAACTAATCCCGCTAATACTAAAACCGACAACACGAAAACTGGTGGAGGGAGGTGGATTCGAACCACCGAAGGCGTAAGCCAGCAGATTTACAGTCTGCCCCCGTTGGCCGCTTGGGTATCCCTCCAGAGTTAGCCGGTAATTTTCGCCTGAATTTGGTGTTTTGTCAACGCCTTTGCGTTAAACATTGAAGCGGAAGTGCAACACATCGCCTTCTTGCACAAGGTATTCCTTGCCCTCTAAACGTAAGCGGCCCGCTTCTTTGCAACCAGTCTCACCCCGATACTTGATAAAATCATCAAATGCAATGGTTTCAGCGCGGATAAAGCCTTTTTCGAAGTCAGTATGAATAACCGCTGCGGCCTGCGGCGCCGTTGCACCTTTGGCAACCTGCCAAGCACGAACTTCTTTAACACCGGCAGTGAAATAGGTTTGCATACCCAAAAGCGCATAGCAAGCACGAATTACTCTGCTCAGCCCCGGTTCAGTTAAACCCAAGTCAACTAGGAATTCCATGCGCTCATCGTCCTCAAGCTGCGACAATTCTTCCTCAATAGAGGCACAAACTGGCACCACTTGAGCACCTTCGGTTTCGGCTCGTGCACGCACAACATCCAGCAATGGGTTGTTTTCGAAGCCATCTTCCGCAACATTAGCCACATACATCACCGGCTTCAGAGTTAATAAGAATAAATCGCGCACCTGCGCTTTTTGCTCGGCATCTAAGCCCAAAGCACGCGCGGTTTTACCTTCGTCTAAGCCTTTGCGCAAAATCTGCAGAACATCTTTTCTTGCAGCCGCGTCTTTATCGCCGGATTTAGCCATTTTTTCTGCACGAAGAAACGCTTTCTCAACTGAATCCAAATCGGCCAAGCAAAGCTCGGTATCAATGGTTTCAATATCGGAAATTGGATCGACTTTACCATTCACATGAATAATTTCGCCGTGTTCAAAGCAGCGCACCACATGCGCAATGGCATCCACTTCACGAATATGCGCCAAGAATTTATTACCTAAACCCTCGCCTTTTGAGGCGCCTGCCACTAAACCGGCAATATCAACAAATTCAAATGAGGTGGGCAATATGCGCTGTGGTTTAACGATTTCGGCTAATTGCGCTAAGCGCAAATCCGGCACTGGAACCACGCCAGTATTCGGCTCAATGGTGCAGAATGGAAAATTGGCGGCGGCTATGCCGGCCTTGGTTAACGCATTGAATAGGGTTGATTTACCGACATTCGGCAAGCCCACAATACCGCATTTAATTCCCATAAAACCCTCGAATTGAGCCGAGCACTTACTTAGGTGCTGGCGTATGTAATTGCTTCATGGCGTCGTTTAAGCGCCCCTCCACCAATAATGGAACAATGGCTAGCGAAGCAATAATGGCTTGCTCCACTAGCTCAAAATCTATTTTTCCAGGCCGGCCTAATACCCAAGGCGTAACCTGATCTTTGTGGCCCGGATGGCCAATACCAACACGAAGCCGATGAAACGCGCCACTGCTTAACTGCGCAATACTGTCGCGCAGTCCATTTTGGCCACCATGCCCGCCATCGAACTTTAAGCGCGCAACGCCTGGTGATAAATCAAGCTCATCATGCGCCAACAAACACTGGCTTGGCTCAAGCTTCCAGTAATTTAGTGCCGCGGCAACCGCGCGCCCAGAATGGTTCATAAACGTGCTGGGTTTCAGCAAATGTACGGAAACACCCGCAACCATGATTTTCGCGGTTTCGGCGTGCAGTTTTTTTTCCAAGCCCCAGCGCGCTTGATACTTTTCAGCCAGCGCATCAATAAACCAAAACCCGGCGTTGTGCCGGGTTCGGGTATATTCAGGCCCAGGATTGCCTAGACCAACCAATAGTTTAATTGCTTCCATAATTCTTAGCCGTTAGCTCGTATTAACGAGCTGTTCGGTGTAAAAATTACTTTTTCTTAGCCGGAGCAGCTACAGCTGGCGCAGCGCCTGCTTTTGCGGACTTCGTTGACGGCACAGCAACGGCTTCAGTAGCGGCTGTATCTTCATCGGTGCCACGGGCAAACTTGGCTATAACCACTGCCAAATTGTGCTCTTTGCTCAACTTAAGAACCGGATTAACTACATTAGCTGGCAATTTAATATCGGAAATATGGATGATATCACCGGCTGTTAATGCGCCTAAATCAACTTCAATAAACTCAGGCAAATCGCGCGGCAAGCAAACTACAGCCAACTCATGTAATTCATGCGTGACAATGACGTTAGCGGTTTTGCCAGCAGGTGATTTATCTTGGTTCAAGAAATGCAGCGGAACATTGAAATGAATCGCTTCGTTTTCATCAACACGCTGGAAATCCAAGTGCATGATTAGCTGTTTGTATGGATGTCGCTGCATATCGCGCAACAATACTTGCTGAACTTTACCGCCAACGTTCAAGCTTAGAATCGCGGCATAGAACCATTCGCTTTGGCTAATATGCCAAAGGTGATTGTGTTCGATTTGGATCGATTCTGGCGCTTCTTTGCCACCATAGATGATGGCTGGAACTTGACCGGCATGACGTAGGCGGCGGCTCGCACCTTTGCCCTCATCTTTACGGACATTTGCATTTAAATTATGATCTGACATAAATAGTACCTTTAACAAAATAACCGCCTCGCAGCGGGGAATTTACTCACACGCGACCAAGTGAGCACTGTTTGAGTTTTTATCAGCCGAATTCGACAGACACCCACTCACAAAATTTTTAATCAACATACAAAGAACTGACCGACTCACCCAAAGCAATGCGGCGAATGGTTTCGGCCAGCACTTCTGCAACACTCAATTGGCGAATTCGGCCACAGGCCTTTGCTGCTTCACTGAGTGGAATCGTATCGGTTACCACTAACTCATCCAACGACGAGTTCATCACATTATCAATCGCCGCACCAGATAGCACCGCGTGTGTACAATACGCGACCACTTTTACCGCGCCTTGTGCTTTTAGGGCATTGGCTGCAGCGCATAAAGTGCCGGCAGTATCGACGATATCATCAACCATCACGCAGGTTTTGCCAGCCACATCGCCGATGATGTTCATCACCGTTGACACATTGGCACGTGGTCGACGTTTGTCGATAATGGCCAAATCGGCATCATCCAAACGCTTAGCAATAGCACGGGCACGCACCACACCGCCAACATCTGGCGACACTACGATGACATTTTCGGTGCCGTGATTACGCCAGATATCGGCTAACAACAAAGGCGATGCATACACGTTATCAACATGAATATCAAAAAATCCTTGAATCTGTTCAGCGTGTAAATCCATGGTGATAACACGATCAGCATTCACCACAGAAAACATTTTTGCAGCCACCTTAGCCGTGATTGGCACACGCGCTGAACGCGGACGTCGATCTTGGCGGGCATAGCCAAAATACGGCACGACAGCAGTAACAGTGAGTGCTGCGGCGCGGTTCAAGGCGTCAATCAAGGCCAGCAGTTCCATCAAGTTTTCAGCTGTTGGGGCGCTGGTTGGCTGAATAACGAAGACATCCTGACCACGAACGTTTTCTTCAATTTCAACCTGAACCTCGCCATCTGAAAACTTACCGACCAAAGCTTTACCCATTGGTACACCAAGCTCACGGCACACGGCCTGTGCCAAGGGGCGGTTAGCATTACCCGAAAAAACGAGCATGTTTTGCTTACTCATTGATTACCCTTGACATACATTGTGAGAAATTGGCTGGGGTGGTAGGATTCGAACCTACGGATGCCAGGATCAAAACCTGGTGCCTTGGGCCTCTTGGCGACACCCCAATTTCTTATGTAATGGACTCTCGCTGCGCTTGCAATAAAGCCTGCAAAAGCGGCGATTCCGGTGCTGATTTTACCACCCAAGAGCGGTATCCATCAGGCAATTGGCTTTCTGCGCTAAATGCTGCTTCTTGCGAAGCAAACCGCATAAAACAACCGCCTCCGGTGCCTGTTAGCGCAACTTTTCCGATGCTTGCCATGCTTTCAAATACTCGATTTATTCGAGGTTGAAGCTGACGAACCACCGGTTCAAATGCGTTTTCGAGCAACGAACCACTTACGTAGCCCGCTATTTTCACCAATTTTTGTTCTCGCGTCAATTGTACAGACTGAAAAAGTTCATGGGTTGGCACATGCAGTGCGCTATCAATCAGTAAAAACCACGCTTCTGGCAGCTGAATTGGGGTTAATATTTCGCCCACCCCTTCCGCCCAAGCATTCTGCCCGCGCACAAATACCGGCACATCTGCGCCAAGTGTTAGCCCAATCTCAGCTAATTGCTCAGTTGTTAAAGCCAATTGCCACAGATGGTTCAACGCCACCAGTACCGTGGCCGCATCGCTTGAGCCACCACCAAATCCACCACCTAGTGGAATTTGCTTTTCAATCTGAATATCAACCCCTAAGCTGCAATGGCTAAATACTTGCAAGGCACGGGCAGCCTTCAAGGTGATGTCTTGTTCGGGCGCAACACCATATTGCTGGCTGGCAGAATTATTGACAAGCCCATCAGCTCGCACTTTCAAGCGTACCGTATCGCCCCATTGCAGGAGCTGAAAAACAGTTTGCAGGTTGTGGTAGCCGTCTGCACGCTGGCCAGTTATTCGCAGAAACAGATTCAGCTTGGCCGGTGCTGGCCATTCGCTCCAGCCAGATTCAGCCATTGGGAAGTTCTCGCCATTGATCAATGATGATGCGTAGCCGTGTTTGGCCACGTTGAATCTCGATTTTTCCAGGCAAGCGCACCGGCTCATCACGCCAATTCGTATAATTCCACGACCAATCGGCAAGCGTAATAACGCCAAGCGCAGCAGAAGCTGTTTGTTCAGGTGATTTCGGCCAAAACGCGCGCAAGCCACTCACCAAGTCGCCGGTTGGTATCGGTGCCTGTAAAAGTTCGGCCAACAACACATCCGGCTTTCCAGAGCGCAACTCGCGGCCAGATGCATCAAATAGCTGTGCTTTAACATCGTCGAAACGTATGCGCACCGACCCCATCGCAAGTGGCGCGCTGATGCGCAGATCAGAAACGCCGCCATTTTGTTGCCACTGTATCTGCGCAGAGCCGCCTTTGCCCTCGTGGGAATAGGCCATCCGGCCGCTGAACGACCAATGTGTATGCGAAGCCAGATACTGCGCACGCTCGGTTTCGCGGCGGGCAAAATCTGTGCTGCTCGGCACCGACACGCAGCCCGCCAACATCAGCAACATGGCTATGGCCGCATATTTCAAGGTAAAAACTCCTTCAGCTTAATCAAATCAGCTTCTTGGCTATCTAACTCCAAACCTTTTTTGAGAAAATCCTTGGCCTGTTGTTTGTCGCCCATTTGCAAAAATACATTGGCTAAATGCCCTGCAGTAACTGCCGATGGCGTTAATTTCCAAGCTTTCTGCAATGCTGGCAAGGCTTCGTTATTGCGTCCTAAGCGATGCAACACATAGCCATAACTATCTAATACTTCAGCACGATTCGGTGCAATCAGAAATGCCTGCTGAATGGCCTTTAAGCCTGAGCGTGGCTGATTCAGTTCTTTAGCCAGGGTGTAGCCATAGGCATTTAATGCATCTACATCGGTGGGCGCGGCTTTAATGATGTATTGCAATTGTTGTAATGCTTCAGTTACTTGGCCTTGGTTAAATAGCCGCATTGCATATTGATAGCGAATGCGCTGCGCCTGTGGCCAGATCAATAATGCTCGCTCAAACACAGCATTTCGGCCTTGCTGAGGCAAGGTATTATTCGCGCCACTCAATTGTTGAAATTGAACTTCGGTAAAAAAAGCATCGCGTCTAATTTCATCGGAGAGCGTTGCATCGTGCTGAACTTTTTCAAGCAAGAGCAAAGCTTCGGCCGTTTTCATTTGCCGGAAAAGCACCACAGCCAACCTAACAGTGGCTGTTGTGGGTGTATTCAAGGCTATCGCATCACGATAGTATTTTTCGGCGCTTGGCCAATTCTTTTGCAGCTCTGCAACCGAGCCACGTAAGGCTGCGCGCTGGAATGCGTTTAAGCTGGCATCAGCCTCAAGCTCAGTAATTAGATTTGTTGCTTTTTTTTCATCCCATTGCTTACCCAATAAAACGATGCGTTGGTAATAGCTATTGCCATCTTGTGCTTGCTGCAACAACCAGCGATACGACTGCGCATCCAAACCTGATTGCTGCGCAACAGTTAATATGGAACGCCGTTGTACATCATCAAAACTCAGCGGATCTAGAGCATCCAGCTGTACTGAGCACGCCATAGATTTTTCTGAAAAACACCCGCGCATAAGCTGCGCAATTTTTGCTTCATTGCTACTGACTGGCAAGCGTTTTGAGAGCTGTTCAGCCAATTCAGGTTTTTGCCACCGGTTGGCATATAAATACAGTTCATACAATTCGGCATTGGTGAGCTTAGGCAGTTGCGCATAATTTTGTAATGCGCGTTCCAACACTGCTTGAAATTGCGCTGAATGTTTATCAATAATTTCACGAGCTAACGCAGCTCCCTCAGCCTTAGGCAACGCCATTAATGCCTGCCATGCCGGTAAAGCAATGGATTCATTATTGGCGCGTATACCTTGCATAAAACGCAGTACTAATAATTGCTTTTGTTTTAGCGCATCTGAAGCAGCGGGTGCTGAAAGAACACTTTGCAGCCATGCAACATCCCCTGAAACCATTGCCAACTGGCTGCTGCGAACTAGCTCATCAAGGCTTAAGGATGCCACTGGACGATTTTTATAAAACGACAAAGCGCGCGTATATTCACCGGCTTGAAATGCAAATTCACTTTGCAATAAGCCTTCCAATTGCGGCGTTGAAACGCTAGCAGAACCTTGTATTGCGGCACTCGACAAGCTTGGCATGAGTGCCAAGAAGTATGAAAAAATCAGTATTGTAGGAAATGGACGCATACAACACAGTGTACACAGGCTAAAATAAAGCGTCATTGCTTGAGTTCACATATGCCATTTTTTGTCTTAGGGCTAAATCACCAGACCGCGCCGGTTAGCCTGCGCGAACGCGTGAGTGTGGCGGAAACCCAGCAAGAACAAATGCTTAAACAGATTATAGCGCTGCCTGGCGTTGAACAAGCGGTGCTACTTAGCACCTGTAACCGCACAGAAATCTACTGCCATACCGTGCCTCAACATGAACACGCGCTGGCGCAGTGGTTTGCTGGTTTCAATGGCATTGAGCCTGAAACGCTAAATACTCACTTATATAGCCACTCTGGTGTTGAGGCTGTTAAACACGTATTTCGTGTTGCATCTGGCTTAGATTCGTTGATTCTTGGTGAACCGCAAATTCTTGGCCAGGTTAAGCAGGCTTGGTCTTTGGCCAAACAACAAAATACGGTTCAGGGCGATCTCGATCGTTTATTTCAACATACGTTTGCTATGGCTAAACGGGTTCGCACCGAAACGCAGATTGGCGCTTATCCTGTGTCTGTTGCTTATGCCAGCGTTAAATTAGCACGTCAATTATTCAGCCATCTTGAGCAAGCCAGCGTGTTGTTAATTGGCGCCGGAGAAACCATTGAGCTTGCGGCGCAGCATTTAGCGAGCGCCAAGGTTAAGCATCTGATGATTGCCAACCGCACCTTAGAACATGCACAAACCTTGGCTTCGCGTTATAACGGTTTTGCCTTGCCTTTAGCAGAATTCCCTAAGCATTTGGCTGAAGCAGATATTGTGATTAGCGCTACAGCCAGTGCGCACACTATTGTGTCAAAAATAGATGTTGCAAACGCCCTGCAACAACGCAAACACAAACCGATGCTGTTCATTGACTTGGCTGTGCCCAGAGATATTGAACCGGATGTTGCGCTGCTGGAAGATATTTATTTATACACGGTTGATGATCTTGAACACGTGCTTGAAGAAAGTCGTGCTTCGCGTCAGCAAGCCGCATTGCAAGCGCAAAGCATGATTGATATTCAAGCTGAACATTTTTACGCGCAGTTAAATGCATTAGAGCACCAATCAAGCGCCTTAAAAATTCGGGCACGAGTTGAACAAATTCGCGATCTGCAACTTGAAAAAGCCCGACAAGCACTTGCACGCGGAGATGCCGCCGACCAAGTGCTGGAAACCCTAGCTCATCAATTAAGCAATAAGTTTATGCACAAACCAAGCACTGCCTTAAAGCAGGCGGCTTTGGATGGCAATATAAGCTTACTAAAAGCCGCCGAACAATTATTTGATGTTGATTCTGATGCTCAGCCCTAATTTATTGAGAAAACTTGAAAGCCTTGCAGAGCGCCATGAAGAGGTGGGCAGACTGCTTTCCGATCCTGGCGTGATTGCTTCTAATAATAAATTCCGCGAGCTTTCGCAGGAGTATTCGCAGCTTGATCCGGTAGTTGCTGGACTAAATGAGTATCAACAGGCGCAACGCGACTTAGCAGACGCCGAGAGCTGGCGCTCAGACCCAGAGATGCGGGGTTTAGCTGAAGAAGAAATACCGCAACTAAAAAATAAGATTGAACGCTTAGAAATTTCTTTAGGTGTTTTGCTGATCCCCACCGACCCGCGCGATGAAGCGAACCTGTATTTGGAAATCCGCGCTGGCACAGGCGGCGATGAAGCCGCCATTTTCGCTGGCGATTTATACCGTATGTATGCGCGCTATGCCGAAAAGAAACGCTGGCAATTCGAAATACTGTCGGCCAATACCGGCGAACACGGTGGTTACCGCGAAATTATTGCGCGGGTTGAAGGCAAAGGCGCGTATTCTAAATTTAAGTTTGAGTCTGGTACGCACCGTGTGCAACGCGTGCCTGACACAGAAACCCAAGGCCGCATTCACACCTCGGCGGCAACCGTAGCTATTCTGCCGGAAATGGATGAAATTGATGAAGTGATTATTCCTCCGGGTGACATTAAAACCGATACATTCCGCGCCTCTGGTGCGGGTGGTCAGCACGTCAATAAAACCGATTCGGCCATTCGCATTACCCATCTTCCCAGCGGGATTGTGGTGGAATGCCAGGATGAGCGCAGTCAGCATAAAAACCGTGCGCGCGCCATGAGCTTACTGAAAGCCAAGCTACTTGACGAACAACGCGCTAAGCAAAATGCTGTGCAGGCTGAATCCCGCCGTTTACAGGTTGGTAGTGGTGATCGTAGTCAGCGCATCCGCACCTATAATTTTCCGCAAGGTCGAATAACTGACCATCGCGTTGAAGGTTTAACTTTATACAAGCTACCTGAAATCATTGCAGGCGATTTAGACGAACTGATTGAACGCTTAAGTGTTGAGAATCAGGCTGATGAGCTGAAATTACTGACCGAAGGAAACGCATGAGCATGCCATTGAACATTTGCTTACTCACTATCAGCGATTCACGAACACTCGACGATGACCAATCCGGAAATTATTTAGCGAAGTCAATTGAAGCCGCTGGCCATGTGCTGTATCAGCGCAAAATTGTTGCTGACGATAAATACCAAATCCGTGCAATTGTTGCCGGATGGATTGCCGATTCTACTGTGCATGGCATTGTATGCACGGGCGGTACCGGTTTCACTGGCCGAGATTCAACACCGGAAGCCATCCTGCCCTTGCTAGACAAGCAAATGCCTGGCTTTGGCGAACTGTTCCGGCATTTAAGTTTTGCCCAAATTGGCACATCCACTGTGCAATCGCGAGCATTTGCGGGCCTTGCTAACGCCGCCTTTGTGTTTTGTTTGCCGGGCTCAAGCAATGCCTGCAAATTGGCCTGGCAAGAAATTATTCAGCACCAATTGAATAGCGCGACTAAGCCTTGTAACCTTGCTACATTGAACAAACGTTTACTTGAGCACTAATTACTGTGAGGCTTTATGGCAAAGATAAGTAAATCCAATTATGAAACTGAACTGAAACCGCTGCAAATAGAATTAAACCGTATTGCCAATTGGGTGCAAAAAAATAATAAGCGCGTACTGGTATTGGTTGAAGGCAGAGATACCGCCGGAAAAGGCGGCGTGATTTCCGCCTTAACGGCGCATATGAACAGCCGTTGGTGCAAAACTGTGGCGCTAAGCAAGCCTTCCGAACAAGAGTCAGGCCAATGGTATTTTCAACGTTATTTAGCGCATTTACCAAATGCTGGCGAATTCGTGTTTTTTGACCGTAGCTGGTATAACCGCGCTGGCGTTGAAAAAGTGATGGGCTACTGCAGTGAACAACAATACAAAGACTTTCTTATACAAGCACCAATCGTTGAACAGCTATTGCTTGATGATGGCATATTGCTGTTCAAATATTGGCTATCTGTTGATCAAGACGAACAAGAACAGCGCTTCCAAGAACGCCTACAAGACCCTTTAAAGCAATGGAAATTATCGCCAGTGGATTTACTTTCACGCGAGAAATACAAAGACTATGGTCTTGCACGAACTGCTATGTTTGATGCAACGCACAGTAAAAAAGCACCCTGGACTGTTGTCGATTTTAATAGCCAAAAACTCGGCCGTTTAAACATGATTCGGCATTTTATTGAGCAATTTCCTAAAGAGCATATTACCATTGAACAACCTGAACTAAAGCCGCTTTCTGGTAAAGCTCTTGAAGAACAATTTAGCGCGGATCCGAAGCCAATAAAGTCGTATTACGTTTAATATGCTAGCAAATACTCAGGACACTGTTCAGATAAACCAATGTATACGGCATGCAATTCACCATATACAGCAAAATAATTACAGGCATGCACTCGAATATCTAAATGAGGCACTGAAGCTGCAAAACAATCATGCGCAGGCTATGCTGTTAAGCGCTCAATGTTTACATGCATTAGGCGAAGTAGCACAATCTGAAACGCATTTTCTCGCATTAATAGCTGCTGATCCTAATAATGCATTTTACCGACATAGCTTGGCTATTTTATATAACGATTTTGACCAGTCAAGCAAAGCACTAGAGCATGCTGAGCTCGCCGTATCACTTGCTCCACAGCAATTTGAGTGCTGGGTACAACTTTCCTTAGCCTATCGAAAAAATAAAAAACTTAATGAAGCATATGATGCTGCAGACAAAGCCGTTAGGCTTTCCAGCGGGCACCCCGATGCTTTGCGTGCAAGAGCTTATTGCAGCCTTGAACAGAATAATACAAAACAGGCCAGTGAAGATTTTCAGCAACGCATGCTGGCATATTTCGGCAAAGACAAGCTTTCATCAAATCAAAAAGAATTTACTTGTACGTCAAAAGCAAAATTAAAGCACGATATTGAACAATTTCAGTACTTGAAAAAAATAACAGGCGATTCAAAATTTGATGTATTAACTTTGCAACATCAGAATTTATTAGCGCAACTATCAGTTGAGCTTGCACCTGATACAATCATTAATCTGCAGCCATCAGCACTAGCGGAAATGCACGAAAACTACAATTGCCTCCATCATTTTGAACAAGCTGAATGCAGCAAAGAACCAGTACTAAATATTGCTCAAAATTTTCATAGCATTGAACAAAACTATGAAAACCAAGCACCAGGAATCACTTGGATTGATAATTTCCTAAGCGATGCATGCATTAATGCCCTGCGTAAATATTGCCTAGAAAACACAATGTGGTTTGATTTTCATCATCCGAATGGTTATTTGGGCGCATTGATGGAAAATGGTTTTGCTGCGCCTTTGTTGTTTCAAATTGCTGACGAACTAAAAACGCATTTACCTACAATTTTCAAAGACTATCCACTTATCCAGATGTGGGCATTTAAATACGACAGCCAACTTCAAGGCATTCAAATGCATGCAGATATTGCAGCAATAAATTTGAATTTCTGGATAACCGCTGACGATGCCAACTTAAACCAAAATTCCGGTGGCTTGGTTATATGGGACAAAGAAGCACCCGCAGAATGGGGCTTCTCTGAATTCAATACTGGAGAAATTGATCGTCAGCAACGCATTCAAGCGTTTCTAGAATCGTCAGGCGCTAATAAAATTACTGTGCCCTACCGCCAAAACCGCGCGGTCTTGTTCAATTCCGATTTATTCCACAGCACTGACACTTTTCATTTCAAAGACGGCTACGAAAATCGGCGAATAAACATTACCTTGTTATTCGGGCACCGCTAAAATATTATTTGGCTTTATTAATTACAGCCAACAATTGATCTGTGGTCACCGGCCCTAAGAACTTTTCAGCAACAACACCGCTTGGTGCAATCAGCACAGTCATTGGCAAACCACGCGGTGTATCAAAATCTTTCGGTGGGTTATACACATCCAAAAGCGCAATAGGGTAATCAATAGGCACTTTTTTCAGAAACGCTTGCATATCTTGGCGTTCAATTTCTTCATAGGCCAAACCAATAAACTGCACATTGGTGTGTGCTTTTGCAAAGGCGTTGAAGTCGGGAATTTCCTTTAAACACGGCGCGCACCAAGTTGCCCAGAAATTCACCACAACCCATTTGCCGCGGTAACTTGCCAGATTAAAGGTTTTGCCATCAAAGGTTTCAATCACTAACTGCGGCTGCAACTTGGAGCCGGTACTTGCTTGTGATGCAGTTTGCGCTACAGCTGGCTTTGTTTGAGTAGGCTCAATAATTTTTTCAGCTGTGCTGGAATTATTGTTCTGACAGGCAGTGAGTGCTAGTGCTACGATTATGATAAGCAATTTATTCATCATTACTCTTCTTTGAAACAGGTGGATAAAGGGCGTTCAAGTGGGGCTTTTAGCAAACTTATCAGTGCCTGAATTATAGGCATAACCTGAGCATCAATGTGGTCGCCTTGTGAAGGCAACTCGATTGACTGTATAGGAATACGCAACATTAGGCCTTGATGAATATCTTTTAAATTGAAATTCGACAGCGGCTTCGACAGCCACCAATGATCATGGTTATCGCTTTGCAGAAGGTCAATATTGGCTAGACCTATCATATACGACCTCAGCATTGGTTCGGAAATATTCGGCTCAAGCAAGGAAATGGCCTGAAAGGATAGATGTTGGCGGTCTTTATCGGCATCTTTAAAGCGCGCAATGATTCGTAATACCCAGTAAAAATCAAGACCCTTGGCTGCGCGTATGGCCTTGGGCCGATAACGAAACGATGACAAGGTGGCCGTTACTGACGCACACAGTAAGATTACAACCCACACAAAGTACAACCACACCAGCGAAATAGGCACCACAGCCATTGCGCCATAAATATGTTGATACGACACTGAACTCAGGTAAATACCAAACAACCATTTCAGCAGTTCAAATAAAAATGTTGCACAGACACCGCCTATCAAGGCAAATCGGAACTGTACTTCTCGGTGTGGAATTAGCCAATAGGCGCAGGTAAACGCCAGCAGCTCAAGCAATAATGGCGCTAAAAATAGCCCAAGCCCATCTAATACTGATGGTGTGTAGTTGGCGAAATTAACATACACACTTAAGGCTGAGTTCAATGCTAGTAATGCAACAATCAATAAAGAGCCAAGCGTTAGCATGCCCCAATAAATCAGAAATCGGAAGAATTTAGGCTTAGGCGAAGGAACCCGCCAAATAGAGTTGAAGGCTTTTTCCACGCTCCACATAGTTAGCCCAACTGAAATCAGCAAGCCAATGATTCCGGTACTCGGCAATGTTCTTGCGCTGTTGGCAAAACCTGATACAGTGTTTTCCAAATTATTAGCCACATCAGGCACAAAATTTGCAAACACAAAATCAGTGAGTTTTACTGACCACTGATCAAACACTGGGAATGCGGTGAATACAGCAAATACCACGGCTGCAAACGGCACAACAGCCAGAATACTGGTGTACGACAAGGAACCGGCTGCTTCAAAACAACGGTCGTCTATGAAGCGCTTGGCTAAATAACGCATAAAATTACCGAGTTTATCGATTAACTCTGCGTGCGGGCCATTAAGTAGCTTTGTTTTTAGTGAATGCATTGCTAAAGTATAGCAAGCTAACAGAGAGGCTTTCATGTTCGATATCTTGATTTTGTACTACAGCCGCAACGGTTCCGTAGAAAAACTGGCGAACCTCATTGCCCGCGGCGTGGAAGAAGCCGGTGGTATTGCACGGCTTCGTTGTGTGCCTTCGGTTTCTGCCAATCATTTGGCCACAGAGGCGGCTGTGCCAAGCGACGGCGCACCGTATGTGAGCAAACAAGATCTGGCTGAATGTTCTGCGCTGATTATGGGCAGCCCTACGCGTTTCGGCAATATGGCCTCGCCAATGAAATATTTTTGGGATAGCACGGGTGCAGAATGGGCGAGCGGAACATTGGTTGGAAAACCAGCCGGTGTGTTTACCTCAACCGCTAGCATGCATGGCGGGCAGGAATCCACATTGTTATCTATGATGCTGCCGCTATTCCATCACGGCTGTGTGATTGTTGGCTTGCCCTATACCGAAGCGCGTTTATCGAGCACGCAAACCGGCGGCACGCCATACGGCGCCAGCCATGTCAGTGGCACCGATGGCAAAGCACTAATTAGCGAGGATGAATCTGTATTAGCAAAAGCGCTCGGCATGCGAGTTGCGCGCATCAGCCAGAAGCTTAGCGCATGAACACTTCGACAAGCTCAGTGAGCACAGTTAGCAAACGTTATGCTCTGCTCGGCATTTTCGCTATGCTAGCGCTGCAAATTATTTGGCATGCATGGCTGGCTCCGCCTGAAACCTTGCCGAAATCCGTGGCATTGGTACTCGCGTTAGCACCCATCGCACCAGCCTCGATGTTGGCTGTGTTGCGCCGCCCTTCAGCGGTGTTCTGGGCCGGCGTTGCATCATTAATCTATTTTTGCCACAGCATTGGCGAACTATGGGCCACGCCCGCCATTTGGCCGCTGGCCTTGCTTGAGCTAGGCCTTTCGCTATGGATTATTTTTTCCGGCAACTGGGATGGCCTGCAAGCCAAATTACTGAAACGCAAATCTCCCTAAATCCCCCTTGCATGCAAGGAGGACTTCCATGGGATGCTTTGGTCTGAAAACGCGTAAAATAAAACAATGGGAAATTGGAGCTGTACATGCATTCACTTTTAATACTTACCACTGGCGGCACCATCGATAAAATTTATTTCGATGACAAATCCGATTACCAAGTGGGCGAACCGCAGATTGGCCGAATTCTGAAAGAGCTCGGCGTGGTCATTCCGTTTTGCGTGGTACCAGTGATGCGCAAAGACAGCTTACATATCAATCAAGCCGACCGAGAATTGCTGAAAGCCACCATTGAAGCCCGCGAAGAAGCGCATATTCTGATTACCCACGGCACCGATTCGATGGTTGAAACCGCCAAGGTATTAGCGAGCATTCCCGATAAAACCATTGTGCTTACCGGTGCATTGAACCCGGCCAGTTTCCGCGGCTCAGATGCCGAGTTCAATATTGGCACCGCCGTTGGCGCTGTGCAATCTCTGCCACCGGGCGTGTATATCGCCATGAACGGCCGCATTTGGGATCCGGCCAAAGTCAAAAAGAATGTGTCTGCCAATCGCTTCGAAGCTAACGAATAATTGCAGGGTGATTTGTAACTCACCTTCATAAATTCGCGATACGCAATGGTGGGCCAAGACCCACCCTACGAAGCCGGAAGTTCGAGCTGGTGTTTGAAACGTTAATGTACTCTGGCCCCTTTTTCGATTTTTGGCTCATCAATTTTTATTCACGATAATCAAAAATCTCAAAGCCAAGTTCAGCATTAATATTAGCCACACGCTTAAGTGTTTGCGCTGAAACTTCAATCATTGGCCTATCATCATTAATAATGATTTCACAATCCAGCTCAATCTTAAATCTCTTATCATCTGCAATCTCAGTTATCACATCTCGAATAGGCTCAATCATATCCAAGATTTTCATAATTGCATCTTCAGTGCTTTCTTGATTAATCATCTTGACATCAATTGCCCACCAAGACTCACTCATTGCATTAACTGGAACTGATGCTGGCCTTTTAATAACTTCACCTTCAACAAGTTTTAGCCGCTTATCAAGCGTAACAATATCAATCGCTGAACCGGATATCCTAAATGTTGCTTCAATGCTGTTTGATATATCACTCATGATTATTTCTTCTTCGGAAATTCTTTTGGAAGGTCTTTAACTTTGATATCTGTCGGAATTGATTCACCGAAAAAAGGAGCCAGAGTAAATTAACCAAAAAAATATTCATAGGCGAGTGAATTCATTCAAGAGTGAATAACATTCGTAGGGCGCAGAAAGCAACGCCCCACCATTTTATTTCGCGAGTTCAGTTAGCAGCACATGCCAATGCGTTAAGCCGCGCGCCACGCTGCTAACCGGTACGCGTTCGTTCAAGCCATGCGCGTAATCGTCTGCTGGCATCACATACGCACCGGATACGCCATAGCTTGGAATGCCTTGCGCGCGAAAATACAGGCTGTCGGTTGCGCCAGACGACATACTCGGAATCACCGGCAAGCCTTTAAAATTGGCATCCACCGCTTTGCGAACGGCCTGCATCACATCATCGCGCAATGGCGAGGCATCACTGGCAAATGATTCGCCGACTTCGCTCACTTTCACATTTTTATTGGCAACAACTTCGGCGAGTTTAGCGCGCACCGTTTCAACGCTGACGCCCGGGAAAATTCGGCAATTCACGGTTGCCGTAGCGAGCTGCGGCAAAGCGTTTTCAGCATGGCCGCCGCTCAGCATGGTGGCCACACAGGTGGTGCGCAGCGTGCCAATATATTCCGGATCAGCGGCAATCGTTGCAACGGCTTCAAGATCATTCGGGTTGGCAGCGAAGCGTTGCATGGCTTGGCCTAAGCTGCCACCAATTTGCTGGCCAGTAAAACGAAATGAGCTACGGGTTTGTTCGCTGCTTTGCGCCGGGAATTCGTACGCCGATACTTTCTGCAAAGCATTCGCCAACTCATAGATGGCATTATCTTTGCGCGGCCGCGAGCTATGTCCGCCCGGGTTGCTCACTGAAACAGCAAACGTAGCAAAAGTTTTTTCTGCAGTTTGCAAACCATACACCAGCGCTTTTTTATCGCTGGCCAAAGTGCCACCACCGCCATCGCCATTAAGCAAGAACTCAGCATCTGGAAATTGTGTGCTAAGTGCTTGGGTGCTGAGCATATCGGTTTCTTCATCACCTGAAAACACCAAAATAATATCGCGCGACGGCTTAAACCTTTGTTTCTTTAATTGCAATAAGGTACTAACCGTTAGCGCCACATCGAGTTTGTTATCGTACACACCACGGCCGAAATGGTAGCCATTTTCGGTAATCATAGTGAACGGATCGCGGGTCCAATCAGACGCAATAGCTTCCACTACATCCATATGAGCAGAAATGAGCATTGGCTTTTTACTGCCATTGCCACGATAGCGCGCTACCAAGGTTGCAGTTCCGGCGACTTCGGTTATTTTCACATCTTCGGGGGCGAAACCGCCTTGAATCAACTGCTGCGATAAATACTCAGCCATCACCGGCACTTGGCCATTGCCTTTCACTGTTTTGAAGCCGACAATTTTGCCTAGCAACTCGGTGCTTTGTTTCAGTTGCGCCGCATCTGGCGAATGTGTGCTGGCTTGGGCGGAATACACCGCTGAAATACTTAAGACAAGTATAAGACTGGAGAGTGTTTTGGTTTTCATAACTGAACGCTGCAGTTGGACAGTATTCAGATTATCACATCATTCCCGTTTCTAACTGCGCCGCTTCGCTCATCATGTGTCGGCCCCATGGCGGGTCAAAAACCAGATCAACATCGGCTTCAATAACGGTTGGCACATGCTCAACTTTGGCACGCACATCCTCCACCAACACATCGCCCATGCCGCAGGCCGGTGCGGTTAGAGTCATTTGAATATTCACTTTACGCTGGCCATCGGGAAGACGTTCAATCTGGCAATCATAAATCAAGCCAAGCTCAACCACGTTAATCGGAATTTCCGGATCAAAACAGGTGCGCAATTGCGACCAAATCAATTTTTCAACCGCATTATCGTCTTCGGTGTCGGCTAACTCGAGCGTTTTGGGCGCGGGTTTTCCGATGGCATCGGCATTTTCACCGGCCACACGAAATAAATTGCCTTCCACAAATACCGTGAACGAACCACCCAAAGCTTGGGTAATATAACCCACTGTTCCGGCTGGCAAGCTGACTTTATCGCCTTGCGGCACAAGCACCACATCACAATCTCGTTCGAATTTAATCGGTTCGCTGGTACGGGAATAAGACACGTGAGCCTTTAACAGAGGTAAACTGGTGTCTAGTTTACTGGAAAGTCGAAATCAGCGTGTCAACAATCCAACCCGCCCTTGTTAAACCCCTAATTACCAGCTGTTTGGCAGCACTCACTATGGCAGTCGTGTGGTTTACGGTATCGGCGCGATTGGAAGGAGTTGTTGCTTGGTTTGCGCTGATTGCCGCGCTGGACATTGCGTTATTAGAACGCTGGACCCGTAGTAAAAATCGCAGCACGGCAAAATGGGTTGCGCCACTCTTCACACTGCTTTGCTGCATTGCAAGCCTATGGCTGATTACAGCGCTAAGCGTGAGCTACGCCAGCGGTTTTAATTTAATCGACATTGCCAAACAAATGGGCATAGGCCTATTCGCACAACTCTTGCATTTAAGGTTAACGACGCAGGATTGCTTACTTGTCGCTGCGTCGCCCATTTTGGCCTACTTCTTAGCTAATGCCGGCACTATTAATGGCCGCCATCAATCGATTTAAGTTCACTGACTAATTCGGCCACAGCCGCCGCACCATCGCCATACAACATGCGCGTATTATCAGCATAGAACAAGGCATTTTCAATACCAGCAAAGCCAGTACCTTTGCCGCGTTTAATCACAATGGTGTTTTTAGAATTCACCACATCCAGAATTGGCATGCCATAAATCGGTGAGGCTGGGTCAGTTTTCGCTACAGGGTTCACCACATCGTTCGCGCCAATCACCAAAGAAACATCGGTCATCGCAAATTCCGGATTGATGTCGTCCATGTCCGCGATTAAATCATACGGAACGCCCGCTTCAGCGAGTAATACATTCATGTGCCCAGGCATACGCCCAGCCACCGGATGAATGGCAAACTTTACTTTCACGCCGCGTTTTTGCAGAACCTGTGTAAGCTCCCACACTTTATGCTGTGCCTGCGCCACCGCCAAGCCATAGCCCGGCACAATCACGACGCGTTCGGCATATGCCATCATAGCAGCCACATCAGAGGCCTCAATGGGCCGTTGCGCACCGGAAATTTCCGCCGCTTCACCCGTTGCACCAAAACTGCCAAACAACACGCTGGCTATGGAGCGATTCATTGCTTTAGCCATGAGTTGCGTAAGCATAGTACCTGCCGCGCCAACCACCATACCGGCAATAATCAAGGCTTCAATGCCTAATACATAGCCTTCAAACGCCACCGCCAAACCGGTGAGTGCGTTGAATAATGAAATCACCACCGGCATATCGGCGCCGCCAATAGGCAAGGTCATCAGCAAACCAACAGCTAATGCCAAAATAAAGAATCCGATGATGACAGGCTGTTGCAAATACAAAATGGACAACACCGCTAAAATTAACGCGCCAACAAAAACCGCTAAATTAAATAACTGCTGGCCAGGAAACACAAAACGCCTATCCATTCGGCCATCAAGCTTTGCCCAGGCAATTAACGAGCCAGTTAATGAAATGGAACCAATCAAGGAGCCGAGCACAGCAAAAATTACCAACACTTTGGAAGTGGGCTCACCTGTATTAGCTGACATTCTTAATAGCTCAACAAGGCCAATAGCCGCCGCCGATCCACCGCCCATACCGTTGTATAAAGCCACCATCTGAGGCATATCGGTCATCGCCACTTTCTTGCCGGAAATCCACGCAGCGCCCACACCTACGGTCAATGCAGCAAGAATCCACGGCATGTTATGCAAGCCTTGCCCTTCGCTATCTTGATAGAAAAAGCTGGCCACCGTTGCCAGCACCATACCAACGCCCGCCCATTGAATACCACTGCGGGCTTTGAGTGGCGAAGCCATGCGCTTAATGCCAAGGATGAACAATACCGCTGCAATTAAAAAAGCGGCGCGCACCAAGAATAAAGAAATTGTCATAGTTATTCTCCCTTCGGCTTGGAAGGTTTGAACATTTCAAGCATTCGCTCGGTCACTACATAGCCGCCCGCCGCATTACCTGCGCCAAGTACCACGGCAATGAAGCCAATGATTTTTTCGAAGTTACTTTCAGCGTGACCCAAAACCACAATAGCTCCAACTAATACAATGCCATGTACGAAGTTTGAGCCCGACATCAATGGGGTATGCAGAATAACTGGCACGCGACCAATAATTTCATAGCCAGTGAAGGCAGCCAAAATAAATACATAAAGATACAAAAAACCGTCCATTATTGGGCTCCTTGGTTTGGCTCTGCGCCCAGATGGGCGATGCAGGTTTTGGCAACTAATTCATCCTCGAACGGAATATGCAGTTGGCCTTGTTCTGCAATCATCAAGCTCAAAAAATTGAATAGATTACGCGCATACATTTCGCTGGCATGCACAGCGCCCATACTGGATAAATTGAGTGGCCCTGAAACCAATACGCCATTGCAATCCACATCTTTTCCGGGCTCGGTGAGCGCGCAATTACCGCCTGTTTCAGCGGCGAGATCAACAATAACACTGCCACGGCGCATACCTGCAACCATGCTTTCAGTTATGATCTTTGGCGCAGGGCGGCCCGGAACTGCGGCAGTGGTAACAATCACATCAATGCCTTTTAAATGCTCGCCTAATCGTTGTTGCTGCAAGGCGCGTTCTTCGTCAGTTAATGCTCGCGCATAGCCGCCTTCACCAGCCGCGCTCACACCTAAATCGAGAAACTTGCCGCCCAGAGATTCAATCTGTTCGCGGGTTTCAGGCCGCACATCAAAACCTTCAACCTGCGCGCCCAAGCGTTTTGCAGTGGCAATCGCTTGCAAGCCAGCAACACCGGCACCCACGATGAGTACTTTCGATGGCCTAATAGTACCCGCGGCGGTGGTTAGCATTGGGAAAAAACGCGGCGCTAGCTGTGCGGCAATCAGCACCGCTTTATAACCGGCCATACCCGCTTGCGAACTAAGAATATCCATCGCTTGTGCGCGCGTGGTGCGTGGCAGTTTTTCAAGCGCGAAAGCTGATAGCTTGCGATTGAGATAAACTGGAATTTGTTCTTGTGCTTTATGCGGAGCTAAAGCGCCGATGATAATGGCCTGTTCTTTTAATTGCGCTAATTGCTCGCTGGCTGGCGCTTGCACACATAGCAACACATCAGCTTGGGCCAGCGCTTGTTCTGCGTTAGTAGAAATATTTGCATCAATATAATCGCTGTCTGAAAAGCCGGCACTAAGACCCGCTCCAGACTCAATGGTAATGGACAGACCTTTAGCAATTAATTTTTTACAGACTTCAGGTGTTAACGCAATACGGCGTTCACCCACGGCATGTTCGCGAATCATAACAACAGTTGGCATGAGTACTCTCCCTAGTACTCCTATCCTACTGTATTGCTAAAATTTCGTCAGTCTTATTAACCGAAATCGGATTTTAAGCGATTCAACACACGATCCATGGTCTGCTCGAAGACATTGTCTTCGGCATGAATGATGAGTTTGCCTTGCTTCTTCATTTGGGCCAGTTCTTCAACGGATACCACCAAGACACGTACACCACGGCGATTCACAAACATCAAGCGTGATGAAATTGGGCTAATCCAAGCCAGTTTTATGGGTGAGTAACTGCCGTTACTGCCTTCCAGTTGCAACCATGTGCCAATCGGCAATACTTTAAAGAACTCAGCATCTTCTTGAACGTAATCCAAAGCATCTTTGTTGAAGACTAGGTGCAATGCCGACTCGGACAAACCCGAAGCTTGCTCTGTCGAACCAGAAATTTGTTCTGCGTGTGCGGATAGCACAGGTTTATCAGCATGAAAGTATTTGGCGCTTTCAGCGATTCGCTGCACTAATGCAATGGAAGAATCCGCAAGCACGCCCGAGCTAGCCAGTACTGATTCAATGCAAGGGCGCATATTCATCAAGCTCTCATAGCGTCCTTCAGGCGCTACACTTTTCAAAATACCAATTGCGTCATCGGCCACTTTCACAGCAACAGCCCAAGCGGGGCTCTGCTCACCTTCACGAAGTGCAATCATGGAAAGATGGTGTGTCCAATAACGCGAAAAGAAATCTTGTATGACAGCAGGCAGCTCAGCATTATTGGTGCGGGCTTCCAGCTCTCTGGCTGCTAGCATACGCGCATTTTCAAGACGCTCTTGGCCACGTTGCGCTTCTTTGGCACGTTTTTCAGCTAAATCAATACGCCGGCGATGCTGCTCAAGATAGGTCCGAAGCTCGTGCTCGAGCAATTCAAAAATCGCAATGTCTTCATTGAAGCCAGACACCAATTGATCAACGGTGTTTTCGGCCTTGCCGAGCAATTCACGCTCTTGCGGACCATCACCATGATTGCCTTCAATGGCTTCGGTTAATGCGTTCAACAACTTTCTTGCTGGGTGCGCTTTGGTTAAGAACAAACGGCGGTCCAACACAGCGGCCTTAGTATATGGCACAACTAAACGCGAAATCAGCGTTTTGGCTTCATCACGGAAATCGCGTTCCGACATCAACACATCAAACAGCATGCCGACCAAATCGACCGCATCTTCATCAGCCGCTTTAATTTGATAAGACTCAGAAGTCAAACCAATTTTTTTGGTGTTGTTCAACATTTCCGACTTCATCATGGTTGCAATTGAATTGTCAGAATTTTTCATTGCAGTAGCAATGGAATCAGGCATCGGCGATTGTAAAAGTGAAAGCACTGAAATCATTTCATGGGTTGAAAGCATATGTCGAAGTTCTTGATTGCCACTTACGCCATTGCGTGATGTTCGCCCGCTAGACTGCTGCACGATATTTTCAGTTTGCGGCCTTAGGGTATGCAAGTAATTACAAATTTCCTCGAACAAGGCATTCTCGGCAACCCCCATTGGCATATCAGAGCCAGAAAATGCATTGCCAGACTGCGACTGAGTTTGAGCAAAACCACTTCCAATTGGCGCAGAACCCACTGGTGCATGCGATGAAGCAGTGCGTGTTTCTGAACGCATAGGCGGCTTCTTGGCAGCCCGCAATGGGTGCAAGTTAGGCAGAATGCCGGCCTTAACCATGGGCTGATTCACTTCATCAAGCAATACCGCAACATTATCCAATAAAGCGACTTCATAATACCTGAACATAATGGCACGAACTTTCGGCGACAACTCAAGACCATGCATGGCAGCGCGAAGCAGTTCGGCAATATGTTTTTCAGTTAATGGTGTTTTATCTTTCTCAGCTAAGTCAAAACCAAACAGCGCGCAAAAGCGTTCGCTGGTGATGGAGATTGCCTCACTAAAGCTTCGTGACAACGCTTCGGATATCAACTCAGTGCTCACTACATCGTCGGTGTCATCAATTTCGACCAAACTCAAGTCAGCACTAATGACTACTGCAGGCCGCAACTGTGAATGAAATTTTGCAAAACGGAGCTCAACGGCAGTTGAGAATTGTGATTCAATAGATTGCGTTGCTGACCTCATCATTCTGAGGTTTTCAATGTTAGGTGAACCAATCGTTGATTGATCTTGCTGGCAGATATCGTATAGAAAATTATCCGCTAAGGTGATGCCTTTATGTAGCGTGTCGGCAAGCTGCTTTTTGCTAATAGTAGAGATTTGTGCATACAGCGATTCATGACCAGGAAATGGTCGGCCTACATTCACGCTTCCTGATTGATTAATCACAACTTATCTCCTTACGTACATAATTTATCATATATCACCAATATGACATTTTTATGTGTGTTTGCTCACAAATCAGCATATACAAAACTGCGCTGATGATAAACTAACCTGCATGACTACCACCTTAAGCTTAAATTCAAGAATATCAAGCCCTAGCAAGCATTTATGTGAGCCGGGTCCTAATAATTCACAACTAACTGACATTCTTAAATCCGCACTGCACTGCCCCGATCATGGCCGATTACGACCTTGGCGGTTTGTTTTAATTCAAGGCACTCAACGCCAAAAGCTGGGTGATTTGTTGATTGAACGCGTTTTGCTTGAGCTGCCAGAAGCCTCGCTAGTGCGAATTGAAAAAGAGCGCAGCCGTTTCAGCTTTGCTCCGTGCATTATTACTGTGGTGCTCAATCCGCTTAAAAACCATAAGGTTCCTGAAATCGAACAGATCTTATCTGGCGGCGCTTTATGTATGAATATGCTGCATGCCGCATATCAACTGGGCTTTGGTGCGCAATGGCTAACCGGCTTTGCCGCTTACGATCAAGCCATCCATAACGCACTTGGCCTGAGTGCCAATGAACAAATTTTAGGCTTTATTCACATCGGCACCAAAACACAAGAACCTGTTGAACGCGAACGGCCTGACGTTGAGAGCTTACTGACACAGGCCAAGCTATGAGGCCTTTGTATTTAGTTGATTCAAGCATGTATGTGTTTCGCGCGTGGTTTTCCATGCCGAATGAATTCTTTGATACCGAAAATAATCCGACTAATGCCGTGCAAGGCTTTACCCGCTTCGTGTGCGAGCTGATTGAGCGTGAAAAGCCCGAGCATATCTTTTTCGCGTTTGATGAGTCGCTGGATACTAATTTTCGCAATGAATTATATCCGGCCTATAAAGCCAACCGTGACCCAGCGCCGCTGGAGTTGAAAAGGCAATTTGGCTACTGCAAGCAAATCTGCCGTGCACTTGGTTTTGGCGTGTTGGTGAATGGCGAGTATGAAGCCGATGATTTGATTGGTTCGGCCTTAATGAAAGCCAGAGCGGCTGGGCAACACAGCCTTATTCTTTCTGCTGATAAAGACCTATCGCAACTGCTCAGCGAACACGACGTGCAATGGGATTACGCTAAAAACGTGCGCTGGCAATTAGCTGGTGTTAAAGATAAGCATGGCGTACACGCCCACCAATTGGCCGATTATTTGGGCTTAACTGGCGACGCGGTAGACAACATTCCTGGTGTTCCTGGCATTGGCCCAAAAACTGCAGCAATTTTGCTTAGCCATTTTGGCAGCTTGGATGCCTTGCTCGAAAAACTCGATGAAGTGCCGTATCTGCGCATTCGCTCTGCTGCGCAACATGCACTGCGTTTGAAAGAGCATCGCGAATTGGCTTTGCTAAGCCGCAATTTAGCCACTATACGTTGCGACGCACCGATGCCAGACACGCATGAATTTGGTGTTCGGCAAGCACCCGATACCAACGCCTTAACGGCGTTAATCGAGCAGCTTCGCTTTGGTCCACTCACCCGCCGCCGCTTGCTTTCCTTATAAATCACTGAAGAACAACATGCCCTTAGATTCCGACAAAAAAACCGTTTACCAAGGCAAATATTTGCGTTTGTGTACGCAAGACCACTGGGAGTTCGCAGAACGCACTAATGCCGGTTCTGCAGTGGTTATTGTTGCCAAGACACCGGATGATAAATTATTATTCGTTGAGCAATTTCGCATTCCGGTGGGAAAAAACACCATCGAGATGCCCGCCGGATTAGTTGGCGACACCGATGCTAATGACACCTTAGAACTCGCCGCAAAGCGTGAACTGCTGGAAGAAACTGGTTGGCAGGCAGACAACGTGGAAGTACTGATGATTGGCCCAAGTTCTTCGGGCATGAGCAACGAACTGATTGCTTTCGTTCGCGCTACCAGCCTAACGCGCATCAACGCGGGCGGCGGCGATGAAACTGAAAATATCACCGTGCACGAAATACCGGTGGCAGAAGCTGCGCAATGGCTTACGCAGAAAATGGCCGAAGGCTACGCCATGGATCCAAAATTATGGGCCGGCTTGTGGTTTGTGGATAAGAATCCGGATGGCTCGCCTGCTTAACGAAACGAATCGGTTGCTTCAATCAAAGCCGAGGTATTCTCGGCTTCAAACGCGGAATGCCCGGACGTTGGTGAAATAACCAGCTTCGCCTCTGGCCACGCTAGATGTAAATCCCAAGCATTCTGCAATGGGCACACCACATCGTAACGGCCATGCACGATAACCGCTGGTATATGGCGGATTTTGTGCACATCGCGTAGTAGCTGATCGTCAACCTCGAAAAAACCTTTATTCACGAAATAATGATTTTCAATACAGGAAAAACTTAAGGCAAAATGTGGATCTTCATGGGCATTTAAAAAGTCTGCGTCGGGTGTTAGCAAACTGGTGGCACCTTCCCACATCGACCACGCCTTGGCCGCCGCCAACTGCACGGATTCGTCACTTGAGGTTAAGCGCTTATGATAGGCCAGCATCATATCGCTGCGTTCGGCTTCGGGAATAAAATCACGATACGGTTGCCAAGCATCAGGGAATATTCGGTGTGCACCATCTTGATAAAACCACTCCAGCTCCCAATGGCGTAGCATGAAAATGCCACGCAATATCAGCTCGGTAACGCGCGATTCGTGCATTTGGGCGTATGCTAAAGCCAACGTTGAACCCCAACTGCCACCAAACACTTGCCAGCGCTCAATGCCAAGGTGTTCGCGCAATTGCTCAATATCGGCCACCAAATGCCAGGTTGTGTTGTCGGTCAAATCCGCGTGTGGTGTGGATTTTCCGGAACCACGTTGGTCAAACAGAATAATTCGATACACTTCTGGATCGTGGAATTGGCGCATTTTTGAATTACTTCCCGAACCTGGGCCGCCATGCAAAATAATGACCGGCTTACCGTTTGGATTGCCAGATTGCTCAAAGTACAGCGTGTGCGTGCTGTCTACAGGCAAAAACCCTGAATGAAAAGGCTCGATATTTGGGTAAAGTGAATGCATAAAACCCTTCCAATGGCTCTGCCCATAGTATCGCAAGAATTGCTTGCACTTACAAAAAGATGCGGTATGCTCTTAGATATGTATTTGCCCACGCCAAAACTGGCTGTTGTGGGCGCTGGGAAATTCAGCCCCCCGGCAGGTCAACTACCCCCTAACGATTTTAGAATCCCGCGCGTCTTGTCACTTGACGCATACGGCAACATCCAAAATTGGATGCATTGGCAGGATGCCGTGTGCTTGTATGTGCGTGGCGCAGTGTCTTGGACCATGGGTGAACCGTGCATGACGGTACATGGCGGTAAAAATCGACTCACTGGCGAACAAAGCATAGTTGAGCTGCACCCGATTGTTGCAGCCCGAGGCCATGCTAATTTTCGCTCACACCTGCCCTCTCCTGCGCTCACTAACATTGCGCTTTTCACCCGCGACAAACAACTTTGCTTGTATTGCGGCAAAGACTATTCACGGCATGTGCTAACCCGCGATCATGTGAAACCCTTGTGTTTGGGCGGCAAAGACATCTGGGAAAATGTGGTTAGCTCATGCTTCAAATGCAATTCTAAAAAAGGCGGTCGCACACCACAACAAGCCAATATGCCTTTGCTAGCCATTCCGTATCGGCCAAGCTGGGTAGAACATCTATTGCTTTCAAACCGCAACATTCTTGCTGATCAAATGGCTTTCCTTAAGCAACATCTACCCAAACACCCGCGTGGCGAACAGTTCAGCTTCCAATAGCCTACGCCGATTTAACAACAAAACTTGCCGTAAACAGCCAAGTGCAAGACAATATCAGTCTATCCAAGAGCTTTGACTGATGGACCGCGAACGCTTCCCCTTACTATCAAACATCCCAACGCCCGATTTGCTGCGCAAACTGCCAGAAGCAGATTTACCCAAAGTAGCCGATGAATTGCGTGCCTACTTAATTGAAACGGTGAGCCAAGCGGGCGGCCACTTTGGTGCTGGTTTAGGTGTTGTGGAACTCACCGTAGCCTTGCATTATCTGTATGAAACCCCTGAAGATCGGCTTATCTGGGATGTTGGCCATCAAAGCTACCCACATAAAATACTGACTGGCCGCGCCGAAAGCATTCATACCGTTAAAAAGAAACATGGTATAGCACCGTTTCCGCGTCGCGAAGAAAGCCCTTACGATACCTTTGGTGTTGGGCACTCTTCCACATCGATCTCGGCGGCCTTAGGCATGGCTGTTGCTGCCCAGCGCAACGCTGAAAATCGGCACGTGGTGGCAGTTATCGGCGATGGTGCGATGACCGCCGGAATGGCTTTTGAAGCGTTGAACCACGCAGGCGGCATGCAGCCCGAGCCAAATTTTCTGGTGATATTGAACGACAACCAAATGTCGATCTCTGAGAACGTGGGTGGCATGACTAAAATGCTCGGCAAGATGATGGCTTCGGCAACTTTAAACAAAGTTCGCGAAGGCGGTAAAAAAATTCTGGGCGATAAAAACAAACCGGCTGCAAAATTTATGCGACGTTGGGAAGAACATTGGAAAGGCATGTTTGTGCCGTCCACCTTGTTCGAAGAAATGGGTTTCCATTACAACGGCCCAATTGATGGCCACGATTTACCGGCTTTATTGGGCGCACTGAAAACCGCGAAGACTCTGAAAGGCCCGCAACTGATGCATGTGCTCACCACCAAAGGCAAAGGCTATAACTTAGCTGAAGGTGATCAAATTGAGTATCACGCGGTTTCACCGTTTGACCCTAATATCGGCATTGTTAAAAAAGCGCCAGGCAAACCAAGCTACACCCAAGTATTCGGCGATTGGCTGTGCGATATGGCGAAAACCGATGCTAAATTGATGGGCATAACACCAGCCATGCGCGAAGGTTCTGGCTTGGTGCGTTTTTCACAGGAATTTCCGCTGCAATATTTCGACACCGCCATTGCTGAGCAGCATGCCGTGACGTTTGCTGCTGGTTTGGCTTGTGAAGGCGCAAAACCGGTGGTGGCGATTTATTCCAGCTTCCTGCAACGCGCTTATGACCAACTCATTCATGATGTGGCTTTGCAGAATCTGGATGTGCTGTTCGCCATTGACCGTGCCGGCTTAGTTGGCCCAGATGGCGCAACACATGCAGGTAGCTTTGATTTGAGTTTTCTGCGCTGTATTCCAAACATGGTCATCATGGCGCCTTCTGATGAGCGCGAATGTCGGCTAATGCTAAGCACCGGTTACTACCACGCTGGGCCAGCCGCGGTGCGTTACCCGCGCGGCAGTGGCACAGGCATTGCCGCTGGCGAAGATTTAGCCACAATCAACATCGGCAAAGCACGCGTTGTACGCAACGGCAAACAACTGGCGATTCTTTCTTTTGGTAGCACACTGTCAGCCGCGCAATCGGTTGCTGAACAGCTCGATGCCAGCTTAGTCGATATGCGTTTTATCAAACCGCTCGATGAAGCCATCATTCTGCAACTAGCAGAAACGCACACCCGCTTTGTCACGGTAGAAGACAATGCCATTATGGGCGGCGCCGGCAGCGCGGTTTGCGAATTTATCAACAAAGCCCACATCCGCGCTGAGGTTTTGCAATTGGGTTTGCCAGATATTTATCAAGAGCATGCCAGCCGCGAAGAATTATTGGCCGAAGCGGGCATAGATTCAGCAGGCATACAATCCGCTATCGCCGAACGTTGGCCTTAATGGTAGGGGCAGACCCATGTGTCTGCCCAAATTGATAAGACGCACACTTTCAATCAAGGGCGCACACATGGGTGCGCCCCTACAAAATTCGCCCCAACGTTACCCGATCACGCAATTCCAAATCCTGTTCGGTTTGGATGTCGACAAATCCAGCGTTTGTGAACAATTCACCAATGTCAGCGGCCTGATTCCAGCCATGTTCAATCAGTAGCCAGCCTTTTGGCTGTAAATGATTTTTAGCACCCGCAATAATCAAGCGAATGGCATCCAAGCCATCAACGCCGGAAGCCAATGCCGTACGCGGCTCGAAGCGCAGATCGCCTTGTTGCAGATGTTTATCGGCATCTTCAATATATGGCGGATTACTTACGATAATATTAAACGACTGCCCAGCTAATTCTGTGTACCAATCGCTGCGTATAAACTCGATGCTCCGAATTTTCAGTTCAGCCGCATTGCTTCTAGCCAGCACTAATGCTGGCTCAGAAAAATCGATAGCCGTAACACGTGCCAATGGGCATTCGTGTGCAATCGCTAATGCAACAGCGCCGGTTCCAGTGCCTAAATCCAGCACGTTGCAAGCATGCTCAGGGTGAATGCGCGCTAAAGCGAGCTCCACAAGTAGTTCCGTTTCCGGGCGTGGAATCAAGGTATCGGGCGAGACCTGCAAATCAAACGACCAAAACCCGCGCCGACCAATGATATACGCAACTGGTTCGCCCATCACACGGCGCAGCAGCAGTGCATCATATTCTGCACATTGCTGTTTGCTAGGCGAATGATCTGCAAAAGCATACAGCCAAGAACGCGGTTTAGCCAACACATGCGCAAGCAGAAACTCAGCATCAATGCGGTGTAAGCCGACGCCGGTCTCGGCAGTTGCTTGTTTCAGTAGGCTAGTTATATCGGTCATTGCAATAGCATAACCGATTGGATTTGCTCAAATACAATGGTTTAATTGATACACAAAGCCAATTGACTCTATACTTATCATAGTTGTTCTCTATGCAAAGACAGACTATGAACCTACGCGATTTACGTTACTTCATTGCGTTAGCAGATACACGGCATTTTGGCAGAGCCGCGGCTTCCTGCTTTGTTAGCCAGCCAACGTTATCAACGCAACTAAAAAAATTAGAAGAAGAACTTGGCGTTATTTTATTTGAACGGGCACCACGAAATATTCTGCTAACGCCAGCCGGTGAACTGATATTACGCCACGCCCGCGAAGCTCTGGCGCAGGTAAAACAAATGCAAGATATTGCCAAACATACCAAAGACCCTGAATCTGCCTCGATTAAACTCGGTATTTTCCCAACCCTGGGCCCGTATTTGCTGCCGCACGTAATCCCCAATATCCGCAAACGATTCCCGAATCTGGAACTATTGCTGGTTGAAGAAAAAACTGAAATTCTTATTCAGCAATTACGCAGTGGGCAAATAGATGCCGCTATTTTGGCCGAACCTGCTGTTGATGATCAATTCGAACGTTTGGCTTTATTTACTGAACCTTTTGTGTTGGCCTTGCCAGAAAATCATCCACTCAGCAAGCAACGCACACTCGGCTTAAGCGAACTGCAACAGCAGCATTTGTTGTTATTGGAAGATGGCCATTGTTTACGCGAACAAGCGCTGGATGTTTGTGCGCTTTCGGGCGCCAGTGAAAAAGAGGGCTTTCGTGCCACTAGCCTAGAAACACTTCGGCAAATGGTGGCTGCTGGCGTTGGCATTACTTTATTGCCTATGCTGGCCGTGCAGCCGCCTGTGCCTAAATCGCCATATATCCGATTATTACCATTCAAAAATCCAGCGCCAACCCGAAAAATCAGCCTGTTCTGGCGGAAAAGTTCGGTTCGGGATGCATTCATACGCGAGCTTGGGCAGCAATTTTGCAAACTGCCGAAATCTTTATTTGAAATGAAATCCAGCTAATCCGTCATTAGCGTTGATTTTGCTTGAAGCAAAGCCCGCCTGAACAGGGTAAAATGGGCGTTTATGCCCAATCAAGCGATTTATGAGCACCGACACTACTCCTTACCTGCCCGAAAAAAACGATTTCATTCGCCAAATCATTCGTGAAGATTTGGCTTCCGGCAAACATAGCACTATTCGCACACGCTTTCCGCCCGAGCCAAACGGTTATTTGCACATTGGCCACGCTAAAAGTATTTGCTTGAATTTCGGTATTGGCCAAGAATTTAATGGCTTGGTTAATCTGCGTTTCGATGACACTAATCCATCCAAAGAAGACATGGAATTTGTTGCATCCATCCAAGAAGATGTGCGCTGGCTAGGCTTTGAGTGGAATGAACTGCGCCACGCCTCGGATTATTTTGAGGTGTTCTACCAAAGCGCGTTGAAGCTGATTGATGACGGCAAAGCATTCGTCTGCGATTTAAGCGCCGATGAAGTGCGTGAATACCGCGGCACCTTAACCCACGCAGGCCGCAACTCACCATTTCGTGAGCGCGGTGTTGCAGAAAATCGCGATCTGTTTGAACGCATGCGTGCCGGCGAGTTTGCCGACGGTGCGCGGACCTTGCGCGCTAAAATCGATATGAGCAGCGGCAATATAAATTTGCGTGACCCGGCTTTATACCGCATTCGCAAAATTGCTCATCAAAACACTGGCGATGCATGGCCTATTTACCCGATGTACGATTACGCACATTGTATTTCCGATGCGCTGGAAGGCATTACGCATTCCTTGTGCACCTTAGAATTTGAAGACCATCGGCCTTTATACGATTGGTGCGTGGATCATATCGATTTACCGAATCATCCGCAGCTATTTCAAAGCTTGGTGGATGCAGGCTTTTCAACGCCAGTTTTGAAACCAAGGCAAATTGAATTTTCACGCCTAAATATTAACTACACGGTGATGAGCAAACGTAAATTGCTAGCACTTGTGCAAGACAATTTGGTGAATGGCTGGGATGATCCACGCATGCCCACACTGTGCGGGCTGCGCCGCCGCGGCTATCCGGCCGCCAGCTTGCGCCTATTCTCAGAGCGCATTGGCATCAGCAAACAAAATTCGTTAATTGATTTTTCAGTGCTGGAAAATTGTGTGCGCGAAACCCTGGATGAAAGCGCCGAACGCCGCATGGCTGTTCTAAACCCTATAAAACTGGTGATTGAGAATCTGCCTGAAGGCTACACAGAACAATTACATTTTTCCAATCATCCAAAAAATGAGGGCGCTGGAAAACGTGCCGTGCCATTTAGCCGAGAAATTTGGATTGAACGAGAAGACTTCATGGAAACACCGGTTAAAGATTTCCACCGTTTACTGCCAGATGGCGAAGTGCGCTTGCGCGGCGTGGGTATAGTTAAATGCACCGGCATTGAAAAAAATGGCGAAAACATCCTAAGTCTGCGTGGCACGCTCGATTTGGATTCACGCTCAGGCATGGAAGGCTCCAAACGTAAGGTTAAAGGCACCATTCATTGGGTATGCGCGCATGCCGGCGTTAATGCCGAAGTGCGTTTATATGATCGCTTATTCACCGTTGCCAATCCGGATAACGATGAAGATGGAAAAACATACCACGATTACCTTAATCCCGAATCGGTGAAAATCACCTGCGCATTTATCGAGCCAGAGGCCGCCAATATTGCGCCGGAACAATGCATACAATTTGAACGCAATGGTTATTTTGTCGCGGATCGAATTGACCACAGCGCTGAGCATCCTGTTTTCAACCGCAGCGTCACCTTGCGCGACACATGGGCGAGCAAATAATGCTTTACGCACAAGTTCACCTGACATTGCCAGCATGGATTCATAGCGAAATCGATCAGCAGAAATCCTATACCGATGCAACCGAGCAAATGGCTTTTGCGATACAACTGTCAGCATTGAATGTTCGCGAACAAACTGGCGGGCCATTTGGCGCGGCCTTGTTCACAGAATCCGGGCGCTTGCTTGGCGTGGGTGTTAACCGCGTTATTCCGAACAATTGCTCGAGCGCGCATGCCGAAATGATGGCATTTGCTACTGCGCAGCAACGCGTGCAGCAATTTCGTTTGAATCAGCTCGGTGAACGAATCACGCTTGCAACATCTTCTCAGCCATGCACCATGTGTTACGGCGCCTCGTTTTGGGCCGGTATTGATGCCATTTTAATTGGCGCACGCAGCGACGACGTGCAAAGCTTGGCTGGCTTTGATGAAGGTCCGATGCCTGCCGATTGGCAAGGCGAATGGACAAAGCGCGGCATTAGCGTGCAGTGCGATGTTTTGCGCGAACAAGCATGCGCCGTGTTGAAAGAATATGGGGAATCTGGCCTTGTCTACTGAAGGTTTGATTGCTTATTGCAGGCCAGGCTTCGAGCCGGATTTAGCCGCTGAGCTCAGCTATCATGCCGGTTTGCACGGCCTTCCTGCTTACGCCAAAACCGAACGCAATAGCGCGTATGTGCTGATGCTTGGAGCGCCGCGCGAACAAATTAGCCAAGCCATTGCCTTTGATCAACTGATATTTGCACGGCAGAAATATGCACTGATTGACGAGCTGAAGAACCTTGATATTCAAGACCGCGTTAGCCCTGTTATTGAAGCTTTGGGTGGCAAAGGCCGGTATGGCGATTTAAGTGTTGAGCACCCCGATTCCGACGATGCACGCCAGCTTTCCGGATTAGCCAAAGCTTTCGGCAATGCCCTGCGTCCGGCCTTACGCAAGCGCGGCTTACTGACTGACAAACCAAATGAAAAGCTACCACAACTACATGTGATTTTCATCAGTAATAATCATGTATTGCTGGCCAGTTCTGTAGCTGGCGATCGTTCGCCTTGGCCAATGGGTATTGCGCGACTACGCCAAGACACGCGCGCGCCAAGCCGCTCAGCAATGAAGCTTGACGAAGCACTGCTGTGTTTATTGACGCCATCGGAACGATTGAACCTGATTCACGTGGATATGAAAGCTGCTGACTTAGGTGCATCGCCAGGTGGCTGGAGCTGGGTTCTGGCTAAACATGGCCTACGCGTAAGTGCGATTGATAACGGCCCCATCAACGAAGACGCGCTCGACACCGGACTGATTGAACACATCCGCGCCGATGGCTTTCACTGGCAGCCGCAAAAACCAATAGATTGGATGGTTTGCGATATGGTGGAAACACCAAGCAAAGTGGCGCGCCGAATGGCACAATGGTTTGCCAATGGCTGGTGTCAAAATGCTATATTTAACTTGAAGCTGCCAATGAAAAAGCGCTGGGAAGAAACTGCGCTGTGTTTGGAATTGTTCGAACAACAGTGCCAAAAACCCATGCTAATTCGTGCCAAACAGCTCTACCATGATCGCGAAGAAATCACTGTCTTTGCGCGTGTCAACAAATAACCACTCAACAGAAACTATTTTATGTCCGCTGAAATCGCCATTACCAAAACCCAGAATTCTCGCTTAGCCACGATTGATTGGAATCATCTGCCATTCGGCCGTATTTTTACCGATCATATGCTCAGCATGGATTATGCCAATTGCGCGTGGCAGCAAGCACACATTATGCCGTTTGGGCCGCTCAGCCTGAACCCGGGTAATGCCACATTGCATTATGGCCAATCAATTTTTGAAGGCATGAAAGCAGTGCGCGCCAAAGACGGCCGCATCACACTTTTCCGCCCTGAAATGAATGCTAAGCGTTTCAATGAATCTTGCTTGCGGATGTGCATGCCACAAATTGATGAAACCCTGTTTATCGATCTAATTAAACAGCATGTGGCACACGAGCAACAATGGATTCCTAATACCGACAATGCCTCCTTGTATATTCGGCCATTTATTTTTGCCACTGATGACTTCCTTGGCGTGCGACCGTCGGAAAGCTATAAATTTATGATTCTAACCTGCCCAGTGGGTGCGTATTATGCCGAACCGGTTTCGGTGAAAATTGAAGAGCATTACACACGCGCAGCTGAAGGCGGCGTGGGCCGTGCCAAAACGGCCGGCAATTACGCAGCTTCGCTGTATCCAACCAAACTTGCTACCGATGAAGGTTTCCACCAACTGATATGGACCGATAGCAAAGAGCATAAATACTTGGAAGAATCTGGCACCATGAATTTAGTGTTGGTTATTGATGGCGTGATTGTTACACCGTCGGAAGATTCCGATACCATCTTGCGCAGTGTGGTTAAACGCTCGGTGGTTGAGCTTGCCAAACATTGGGGCATGCCAGTTGAAGAGCGTCGCATTTCAGTTGAAGAAGTGGTGCAAGCCATTCGCGAAGGCCGCTTAACAGATGCATTCGGTGCAGGTACAGCGGCAACCATTGCACCTATTGCTAAAATTGGCTATCGCGGCGAAGTATTTGATTTGCCGCCGGTTGCTGAGCGCGTGGTATCAAACAAAATCAAAGCGTATTTGGATGGCATTAAAACCGGCGATTGCGCGGATGAATTGAATTGGTGCGTTGAGATTTGATTTAAAGCCCCGCCGCATAACGCGCCATGGCATTTTTCAATGGTATGATTTTATTGCCTAAGCCAAGCATCGGGCCACGCAATAAACTCAATGCAAAATTATCGTTAGAAAATACACGATTGATATTCTCGAATGCATATGCCGCCATGGCATTATCGCTAAAGCGTTGCCGTGCCCAACGGCGTAAGCCATTTAACTCAAGCGGATCGAGCTGCTTAGCTTGCGCACTCACGAAAACCTTCTGCAATTCGGCCACATCGCGAAGGCCTAAATTCACGCCCTGCCCAGCCAGCGGATGCACGGCATGAGCGGCGTCGCCAAGCAACAGGGTTCGATCTTTCAGCATGGTATCGGCAAGCTGACGCTGCAGTGGAAAAGCAGCGCGTTCGGATATCAAGCGTGTTTTGCCTAAAGTTCCGGCAAAGGCTGAATCCAAGGCAAGGCAAAATGTTTCTGCATCAACTTTTAAAAGTTCATCCGCGCGAGCATTTGGCAAGGTCCATACAATCGAGCAGACAGTATCGGAAAATGGCAAAAATGCCAGCGGCCCAGTGCTCAGAAAGCGCTGCCATGCGGTATTTTGATGCGACAGCTCGGTTTCAACAAATGCCACCAAACCTTTTTGTTGATAATCGTGCGTTTTACTTTCAATGCCGATTAGTTCGCGTACTTTAGAACGTGCGCCATCTGCACCAATGGCTAACAACGCATCAAACTCAATACCGCTTTGTAATGTAAGTTGAACCGAATTTGGATTTGCATGAATATTTTTTATTTTATCGGGGCAATAAAACTGCACGTTTTTTTCGAGTTGTAGCGCTTGCCAAAGCACATCAACAATTACATCGTTTTCAACAATATGTCCTAAACAACTTTGCCCCAATTCGCTAGCGTTAAACTGCAAGGGCTCGCCTTGCACTTCATCAAACACAGTCATAGCGTTGTATGACTTCACGCGCTTAGCTTGAATATTCGACCATACACCTAATTGCGTTAGGAAATGCTGATTATCCAGTGCTAGCGCATACACCCGTAAATCAGGCACATCGCGTTGCCATGTTTTTGGTGTGTGTGCCTCAATAATGGCAACCCGCAAACCGTGCTTACACGCCATCAGTGCCGCCGCCAAGCCAACTACACCGGCACCCACAATGGCAATATCAACCTGAACTTTCATACATTTGTATCCAACAATTGCTGATGACGACTACCCATAGCCGATGACACCATGGAAATAGCCAAGTGCGGCATTTGCCCTAAAGTTGATAGCGCGATTGAGCGCAGAGCATGCATAGGCAAGCCTTGGTTGCTGGTTAATTTTGCCAGTCCATCGCTAAAAACCAGTGTCTGTTCACGATCTTGCATTCTACTTTGTGCATAACGCGCTGATAGTTCGCTATTCAAACCAAATTGCTTGATAAGCTGCGCGAAGCTCAACACATCACGCAAACCTAAGTTAAAGCCTTGCGCACCTATTGGGTGAATGGTTTGTGCAGCATTGCCCATCAGCACACAGCCTGGCACCGCAATACGTTCGGCCAAAAACCGCTTTAATGGATAATGCGAACGTTTACCGACTTGCAAAATTTTCCCCACTCGCCAACCAAAACGCTGCTGAAAGTATTCGCAGTATGCACTATCGCTTAAGTTGGAAATTGCTGTTGCATGTTCGGTGCTAACGCTACATATTGAGCCAAACTGCCCTTCGCCCATTGGCAACAAAGCCACCGGCCCTTGTTCGCTAAAGCGCTCATAGGCCATACCATTGCTGGATTTTTCGGCGTGTAGCGAACACACAAACAGCTGTTGCTGATAATCATGCTCAAGTGTGCCAATAGCAAGTGCTTGGCGCACAAACGAATGTGTGCCATCAGCTGCCACCACAAACCGTGTATGTATCAAGCGTTTGCCATCAGTTGGCGTTTCAAGTTGCAACACTGCACTGCCATCGCCCATGCTGAATTCGCTTAGCTGGGCTGGGCAAAAACGCTGGGTATTTTTCAATACACTCACTTGCCCAACCAATGCTGCGCCTAAATCTTGTGCGAGCACCACACCGCCAAACGCGGCATGGCCAAATTCGCTGGCTTTAAGCAACACACGCCCGAAATCGCCAACCCGGCTAACATGAATTTGGGTAATGGCTGTTGGCTGATGCTGTAAGCGCTTTAACACGCCAAGCTGCATTAAGGCATCAAGGCTGAGCTTTGACAGTGCTAACTTGCGTTGATCAAACCCTGAAGCAGCCTGCGCGCTTTCAGCGGCTTCAATCAAGGCTATACGCAAGCCAAACGGCTCCAAAGTGCACGCCAAACTTGAGCCGACTAAACCACCGCCAACTATGGCTATATCAAAAGTTTCGGGCTGTAACTGCACGTTTTTCCATCTCAAAAGCGGCTGAATAAGGTATTCTATTACCGATTGCCTTTTTCTGCCTTGAGTGTTTTATGCCGAACCACACCGCTTCCCCGTTTTCAGCCGGCCCTTTGGTCTTAATTGGCTTAATTATTGCCGTGGCATTAACCCGTTTGATACCGCATCCACCCAATTTCTCGCCGGTTGAAGCCATGGCTTTATTTGGTGGCGCGTATTTTGCAAAACGCAGCTGGGCGGTTTTGGTGCCATTAGTTGCGCTGTTCATTTCAGATTTGGGCTTGGGCCTAATGATGGGCGGCGATTATTTCCAATACTTTGTTTCGGCTGGATTCTTACTGGTGTATATCACTATTGCGGCATTAAGCCTGTTAGGCATTGGCTTGCGAAATAAAATCTCGGTTTTGCGTGTTGCTGGCTATGGCATTGCTGGTTCGGTGATTTTCTACTTAGTCACTAATTTTGGTGTGTGGTTTGGTTCTAGTTTCTATTCACAAACCGCCAATGGCTTAATCGCTGCGTATGTTGCAGGCCTGCCGTTTCTACAAAATGGCGTGCTGGGTACATTGTTCTATTCAGCTGTATTATTTGGTGGCTATGAGCTGCTGAAACAGCGCCTGCCCGCTTTGGCAAATACACGCGCCTAATGGGCAATCGATTAACCAAAATCTATACTAAAACCGGCGATGATGGCTCCACCGGCTTAGGAGATGGCTCGCGTGTTTCTAAAGATTCAGCCCGCGTTGCTGCCTATGGCACAGTGGATGAAGCTAATTCAGCGCTTGGATTAGTGCTGGCCTGTGAAATACCCGACGACGTTCGCAAACTTCTCGTTTCTGTGCAGCATCATATGTTCGATTTGGGCGGCGAATTATGCATTCCAGGGCATGCAGCCATATTCGACGAAGATATTCTGCATCTTGAGCAACAGCTCGATGCGTTTAATGCCGATTTACCCGCATTAAAAGATTTTATTTTACCTGGTGGCGGCTTAGCGGCGAGTCATTGCCATTTGGCACGCACCATCTGCCGGCGCGCTGAACGCGAAGTGGTCACTTTGTCTCGCCATGATGCGGTAAGGCCTGAAGCTATTCGCTATCTAAACCGTTTATCGGATTTATTATTTGTATTAGCGCGCGTATTAGCACGTGCTAGCGGCCATGGTGAAGTTTTATGGCAGCATGATCGACGCAGAGCAACTTGATGAATCGCAATATATTATCCCTCGCATGCCTGAGTATATTATTTAACACAACATGCCAAGCTCAAGACGGGCAGACTGTTTGGCAGGTTTGCGATAACCCAGAATCCTTGCCACTGTTTCAGGCACTGAGCACAGAACGCATCGAGAATCCGGAAACACTGCCAACCGATATTTTTTCCAATAACTTTAATATCCAAAAACAGGATGAATCGGTTTTTGAAGGCAATGTTGAGCTTATCCGTGGTCAAGATTGGCTAAGTACTGATAAATTGCGCTATACGCATAGCAATGAAACCTACCAAACCGAAGGGCTGGTCCGTTTTCAAAACCAAACACTGCGAATGACTGCCGAAAGCGCTAAAGGCAATACCAAAACCGACAGTATTGAACTTACCGGCCTAAACTACCAATTTCATGATAGCGATGCCAATGGCAGTGCAGAAAAAGTCACTGTGCAAGGTCAGACTAATCAGTTAAGTCAAGCGAATTTTTCAACCTGTCCACGTAATCATCGAAGCTGGCAATTTGTTGCTGATGAAATCAACATCAATAATGAAACACACAAAGGCAGCGCCAAGAATGCGCGCCTAAAAATTGGTAATGTGCCGATTTTCTGGCTTCCCTATATGCAGTTTCCAACCGACAGCAATCGCAGCTCCGGCTTGCTATCGCCAACGGTTGGACAAGACAGCTTAAATGGCTTAGAACTAGCCTTGCCGTATTATTTAAATTTAGCACCCAACTACGATGCCACGCTAATACCTCGCTACTTCAGTAAGCGCGGCTTTATGCTGGAAACAGAATTTCGCTATTTATTTGGCCAACAACAAGGCGAGTTTTCAAGCACCTATTTACCAAATGACGACCTTCGTGATGGAAGTCGCTATCTTTTGTCTTGGTCGCATTTTATTGCCATGAACCGCTCATGGAATTTCCAAAGCAATTTAAATCACGCCAGTGATGAGTTTTATTTCTCGGATTTCGGTAACTCCATTACAGAAACATCTACCGCACTTATCAAAAGCGAAATGGGTTTCTATGGTCGTGGAAAATACTGGAATCTTGAACTATCGGCCGCTAACTGGGAAATTGCCAACCCAACCCAAGCGCCCGGCTCAGAGCCCTACCGGCGTCTGCCCCGCATCGCATTAAGCGGATCGAAGCCCTTTTTCCCTTGGCTTGAAATAGGCTTAAATGCAGAAGCAGTTGCCTTTACACACGACCAACTTAATGACGGCAATCGTTTGGATATTACACCATTCATCAAATTGCCTTTTAAAGGTGCATTTTGGTATGCCACACCAAGTCTTAGCTGGCGGCAAACCGAGTATTGGTTAAAAGATGAGAACAACAATGCATTGCCTAACTCGCATATTTCCCGCGGACTTTCAATATTCAGCCTTGATGCCGGCGCTAGTTTTGAACGCACAGTGTCTTTTGCTGAACAGTCTTTTATACAAACGCTAGAGCCGCGAATATTTTATTTAAATGTGCCGTACAAGAACCAAGACGATATTCCAGTTTTTGACACGCAAGCACTTACGTTTATGTGGCCTTCACTATTTCGCGAAAATTTGTATGGCGGTGCCGATCGGCAGATTGATGCCAATCAACTGACAACTGCGATTACCACGCGCTTTCTGAATGCCGATAACGGCAAAGAGCGGATGAACTTCAGCATTGGCCGCATCACCTATTTCGATAATCCAAAAGTATACCTACCCAATGAGCCATTACGACCTAATGATGGCTCGGCTTGGGTTGCTGAGGCAAATATTCGTTTAAGTGATGAGTGGCAAATTGGCGTTACCCAACATTGGAATCCAAACACCAAACAAACCGAGTTATCGTCTATCCGGGGTTACTGGTCAATGAAGAATGGTGTGAAGTTGAATGCTAGCTATCGCTACCGTGCAGATTTTGCGGAACAAACCGATCTGTCATTTGTCCTACCTATCAATGCCAATTGGAGTGCCTTGGGCCGCTGGACATACTCTCTGCGTGATCAACAAAACCTTGAGTCTTTGCTGGGTTTTGAGTGGCGGAGTTGCTGTATGGCGTTCCGATTGTTCGGACGAAAATATATTCGCAGTTTTGATAGCCGTGAAAACCTTGGTGTTTTCATTGAGTTGGAGCTAAATGGCATTGGCCAGCTAGGAAGTCGGCCTGAGTTATTCAAGGATAATGGTATCCTAGCGTATTGATTGTTATTCATTTTGACCAAATTCTGGAGCGGTTCATGTCTGTTATCCTCAAACGTCTAGCGTTAAGCGCATTATTAGTAAACGCTGGCTTGCTCAACTCAGTTTATGCACAAAGCACCGAAGCTTTAATGGCGGTAGATAGCATTGTGGCGGTTATGGATGAAGACGTTATCTTACGCAGTGAACTCGAACAAGCTATTGGCAATATTAAAGCGCAATATGCCAAACAAGCTGGGCAATTGCCGCCTGATGCCGTGCTCGAGAAACAAGTACTCGAGCGTTTAATTTTGCAGCGCTTACAAATTAACCGTGCCAAAGATATTGGCATTCGTGTTTCAGATGCAGAGCTCAATCAAACTATTCAAAGCATTGCCAGTTCTAATAAAATGACCCCAGAACAATTCCAAGAGCGCCTGCAAAAAGATGGTTTAGGCTTTGAAGACTACCGCAATAATTTACGTGATGAATTAATGCAGCAACGCTTGCGCCAAAGTTATGTGCAAAATCGCGTGCAAGTTAACGACAACGAAATTGATCAGCTCATTGCAAGCCAACAAGCCGCTGGCCCTGAAGTATTACTAGCAAATATTCTTGTGGCCATGCCAGAAAGTCCGACTGCGGATCAAATTGCAACAGCAAAACGCAAAATTGATGGCGTCCGCGATTTAATTACCAAAGGGCAAATCACCTTCAAAGCGGCAGCTATTCGTTATTCGGACGCGCAAAATGCTTTGGAGGGCGGTGAAATTGGTTGGCGCACTTATGATTCTATCCCACCACAATTCACCACCTTGATTGCCGAAATGAAAGCTGGCGATGTTTCGCAAGCGATTCGCGGGCCAAGCGGTTATCAGCTCATTCAAGTTGCCGAAATCCGCGATTCTAAAGCCACGCAATTTGTTGATGAATATCGTGCGCAAGCGATTTTAATTGATCCAAACATTGTGGGTGGCAATGAAGTCGCGCGTCAACGTGCGGAAGAAATACATGGCCGTTTAGTTAAGGGCGAAGACATGGCTAAATTAGCCAAAGAGTTTTCATCCAAAGACCTCAATGCCAATACCGGTGGCATCTTGGAATGGTTCACACAAAACCAGTGGGGCACGCAAGTTGGCAACCAAATTGTTCTCCTGAAAGACAACGACCTATCGCCAGTTATTCAAAGTGATGCCGGATATTTAATCATCAAACGCATCGGCAAACGCTCGCAAGATGCCAATGCTGAGAATAAACGTCGTCAAGCGCGTGAAAGCATTGGTCAGCGTAAGTCTGAGGAAGAATACGAACGCTTTTTACGCCAGTTGCGCTCTGAGGCATTTGTTGAGTCACGCCTCGCCAAATCGTAATGTCGAGTCGTGCTCGCTTGGTTTTAGTGCCTGGCGAGCCGGCGGGTATTGGTCCTGAGCTGTGCGTTAAACTCGCTCATAAAAAACATGGTTGTGAACTCACTGTTTTAGCTGATCCTGATGTACTTCTTCAAGCGGCCAATGCACTTGGCTTAACGCTTGTATGCAAAGCTGCAGGACAGCCCAGCGCTATTGGCGAACTAAACGTTTTGCCATTCAAGAATCCACAACCCGTACAATTTGGTCAAATCAATCCGCAAAATTCCGCACACGTTATTGCTGCACTGCTCCGCGCTGGACAAGCATGTATGGCAGGCGAATTCGATGGCATAGTCACCGGGCCAGTGCATAAAGCCGCCGTTAATGCGGCGGGAATTGCCTACACTGGAACCACCGAACTGCTCGCCGAGCAAGCGCACGTGCCTGTGGTGATGATGTTGGCAAATGCGCAGATGCGTGTTGCCTTAGCCAGCACACATCTGCCGCTTCGAGAAGTTTCCGATGCCATAACGCAAACATCGCTTGAACAAACTTTACGCATAACACAGCACGCTCTGCAAACCCAATTTGGCATCAGCGCGCCACGTATTGCGGTACTGGGATTAAACCCGCATGCCGGGGAACAAGGCATTTTGGGCATGGAAGAAATTGAGGTAATCAACCCGGTGCTTGAAAAATTACGTGCCGAAGGATTCACACTCGTTGGCCCATTGCCGGCCGATACCGCGTTTATTCCAGCGCGCTTAGCAAGCGTTGATGCAGTATTAGCGATGTACCACGACCAAGGTTTGCCGGTCTTGAAATATGCAGGCTTTGAAAGTGCCGTAAACATCACGCTCGGCCTGCCCTACCCACGCGTGGCGGTTGATCATGGCACAGCATTGGAATTAGCCGGGCAAGGTACTGCTAGCGATGAAAGCTTATGGCAAGCCGTACAATTATGCAAAACGTTGGCATTGGCAAGGAAAAAAACATGAGCAGCTTCAAGGCACCGCCAAAGAAAAACCTAGGTCAGCACTTTTTAACAGACCAACGCATTATTGAGCAGATTGTGTATTGTGTGAATGTTCAACCTGATGAATTGCTGGTTGAAATTGGCCCCGGCCAAGGTGCGATTACCTTTCCACTGTTGAAACGGCATGGCAAATTGACCGTCATCGAATTCGACCGCGATTTAATTGCGCCACTGAGTGAAGCTGCGCATGCATTTGGTGAACTGACCATTGTGCATAAAGATGTGCTGAAAGTAGACTTCGACAAATTGGCTGGCGAATCAAAAATACGCCTTGTAGGAAATCTGCCATACAACATTTCAACGCCGATTCTGTTTCATGTGCTCGAACATTGCACGCACGTGCAAGACATGCACTTCATGCTGCAAAAAGAAGTGGTTGATCGCATGGCTGCTTTGCATGGCAGCAAAGTGTATGGCCGTTTGAGCGTGATGCTGCAAGCGGTTTGCGATGTGTTTCCCTTATTCGATGTGCCGCCGCACAGCTTCAATCCGCCGCCGAAAGTCAATTCTGCAGTGGTTCGCCTAGTTCCAAAGCAAGTATCGGAGATTGGTATTCGCAATACTGCGCTATTTGAAGCGATAGTTCGTGATGCCTTTTCACAACGCCGAAAAACATTACGCAACGCCTTAAGCAAGCAATGCAATATTGAGCAATTACAAGCTGTTGGTATAAAACCAGAATTGCGCGCTGAACAACTGCCGGTCAGTAAATTCATTGAATTAGCTAATTATTTAGCCACAGAAAGCATGCCCAACGCCTAGGCAAGGGCTATAATAGCAGTAACTAAAAATTTGGAAAGCCCACGCAATGACCACCTATGCCATTGGTGATTTGCAAGGCTGCTACGATGTGCTTGCGCGTTTGCTTGAACAGATCAAATTCGACCCTAGCAAAGACCGATTATGGTTTTGCGGCGATTTGGTCAACCGTGGTGGCCAATCACTTGAAACACTAAAACTTATTCACTCCATGCGCGAGCAATGCACCATTGTGCTCGGCAATCACGACATGTCTTTGCTGGCCATTGCACACCGCAGTGAAGCCGATCAGCACAAAGTAAATCCCGATTTGCATCGCGTGTTGTTTGCGCCGGAGCGCGATGAACTGATTAACTGGCTAAAACAACAAAAATTGTTTCATGCCGATTATGATTTGGGCTTTGCCATGGTACATGCCGGGCTTTCGCCGAAATGGACCTTGAAAATTGCCCAGGCGCGCGCTCAGGAAATCGAAAAAATCCTGCAAAGCGATCAAGCATCGCGCTATCTGAAAAGCATGTATGGCAATCAACCAAATTGGTCGCCTAAGCTAAACGGCACAGATCGCTTCCGCGCCATGGTGAATATTTTCACACGCATGCGCTATTGCACGCCGAATGGCCGCGTTGGCTTCGATGAAAAAGGCAAACCTGGCACGCAACAACCCGGCTTTTATCCGTGGTTCTCGGTGCCTGGGCACGCAGAACGCGAACTGCCGATTGTGTGCGGGCATTGGTCAACACTCGGCTTATTTATGGGCTTGGGCGTGTATGCCATTGATACCGGCGCAGTATGGGGTGGCAGCTTAACGGCTTTAGAACTGGGCCCGCAATTGCGCATCCATCAAGTCATCGGCCGAGAAGCGAGCTTTGGTAAGCACTGATTCAGTGCTTCATAACTTTCCTTGCAGCGCATACACCGGCTCAAACAACCACTCATAAAGCTTTCGGGTATCGCCAAGAATATCTGCTTCAACCGATAAGCCCGGGCGAAGCAGCTCTTGTTTGCCATACGCTAAAACCGATTGCTTATCTAATTGCACAATGGCGCGGTAGTAGCTTTGCTTGCTTTGACTATCGCTTGACACCACATTGCGGGTGAGCGCTTTCACTGTGCCGCTGTAATGCCCGAATTTTTGATACGGATAGGCTTGGTATCTGAGTAACACTTTGTCGCCCGGTGCAATAAAGCCCATGGCCGAACTGGGCACCATAAGATGTGCTTCAAGCTTTGACGTTTTTGGCAATACGGTTAGCAATATCTGCCCTACTTGCCCCGGCTCAATGACTCGACTAGACACCAAGCCATCCAGCGGTGATTGCACCGAAACGCCGGCATTGCCCTCTTGTACGCGCTGTTCTTGCGTTAAGTTGGCTCTGTCGTTGATGCCTGATGCCAATAAACTTCGGCGCTGTGCTTGCAATTCCATAACAGATTGACGCAATTGACTAATACCGCTACGGCGTTCATTGAGTAGCCGCTCAAACGCTTGCAAATCGGCCTGAAAAGAAAGCACGGCATTCTTTTGCTGTTCTAACTGAATTTGGCTGATGTATTGGCTTCCTGCCAATGCCTCATAACGCTTCAGACTGCCTTGCGCCAATAACCATTGTTCGCGTTTGGTCTGTATCTCGGACAGCATTTGCACCTGCTGTTTTTCAGCAATGATTAACTGATTTCCTAAACCGGCAATTTGTGCATCGATTTGTTGCCGTTTCGCCACAGCCATTTCTTCAAGTGCGGCTTTGCGAGTTCCTATTTCTGAGAGCACTTGCGATGCCACATCAATGCCTTACGTACTTAATCGCGGCTGCCCAATGCTAATGAGTGATTGCCCTTTGCGAACCATATCTCCTTCATTGGCTGATGTGCTGTTGACCACACCTTGAATGGGCGCAATCAAAGTGGCTAAACCAAGATTTGGCACAAGGCTACCCACTACGGTAGTTCGCCGTGTGTATTCGCCAAAAATTAAGAACGACACAATCAAGCAAGCACACATCAGCCCGCCAGAAGCATACACCCAAAGCGACAGCGGTTGCGCAATAGAAATACTGCCCAGAAAGCTGTGCTTTTTGGCATCCAACGCTTCCTGCCGAAAAAGACTCTCGCTCATACCTCCACCTCTGTTTCAGCAACGGGTTCTTGCGGATTGGCAGAGTCATGCACAATGCGACCTTCATGCATGGTCAATACGCGATCGGCGCTGGCTATGGTTTCTGGGCGATGGGCAATAATGAGTCTGGTGATGTTTAGCTGCTTCACCGCATCATTCACTAAGCGCTCGTTATGAATATCCAAATGGCTGGTAGCTTCATCTAAAAATAATATTTTAGGCTGGCGATACAAAGCACGCGCCAAAATCACGCGTTGTTTTTGGCCGCCCGAAAGGCTAGTGCCCATATCGCCAATCAGGCTGTGGTAGGCCATGGGCATGGCTGTAATTTCATCGTGAATGGCTGCCATTCGCGCCGCTTCTTCAATGCGTACCATATCGAAATTCTCGTCGAAGAACGAAATATTATCGGCAATGGAGCCCGCGAATAATTGATCGTCTTGCATCACCGAACCTACGTGGCGGCGGTAATTGGCCATGCCAAGTTGCGTAATGTCTTGCTCTGAAAATTGAATACTGCCAGATTCAGGCTTAAGCAAACCGAGCATCAATTTCACTAAAGTCGTTTTGCCACAACCGGAAGCACCTACTATGGCTACGGATTCACTGTCATTAATCGTAAATGCACAGTTCTTAATTACCCACGGGTCACCTTCAGAGTAACGAAAGTTCAGACCATTGATGCTCAGCGTGGCTAAATCTTTACTGTCAATTTCTAAAAGACCTTCAGCGGCTGAATCCGCTTCGGTTAATACAATATCCGCCAACCGTTCACCGTGCAGGCGCAGCATACGAAACTCAATAGCTTTATCAATTAATCCAGCCACACGACCAGTAAACTGATCTTTGTACGACAGATAGGCAATGAGCATACCTACTGAGAAAATATTACTCATTGCCAATGTTGCACCAAACCAAATAACCGCGATACGTTCCAAACCAAACACTAATTGATTCGCTGAGTTAAAACCTAGGCCAAGTTTTGCCAAAGATAATTCATTGTTCAAAGTATCGTTCATTAAATTGGCATACACCGACTTACGCGTGGGTTCGCTACCCGCAAGCTTGACCGATTGAATACCACGAATAGATTCCAGCAAATGGCTTTGTTGCTTAGCGCCAGCCAGCAATTGCTTTTCGGTGTTGGTTCGCATCGGGCGGTAGGCCATCGCTCGTAATCCTGCATAAATAAGCACGGCAACAAGGGTGAACAAGGCCAATTTTCAACTGTAATAAAGCATCATTGCTAAGGTTACTATTGTCATCAAGCCATCAATAATGGCTTCCACAAAGCTGGTGGTAAGTGTGTGTTGGATGGTCTGCACACTGCCCATGCGCGAGATGATGTCGCCAAGATGGCGTTTTTCGAAGAAGTCCATTGGTAGTTTCAGCAGATGACTAAACACATTCTGCATCCACTGCATGCCAAGCGTGCGCGACATGGTTACCACCGTCCAGCCGCGCACCAAACCAAAAGCCACTTGCATGAACAACAGCAGGATAAATCCGATGCCGAGCACAGTCAGTAAATTGCGGTCGGCCGAGACTAATACCTGATCAACTACCCATTGCATATACATGGGCGAGACAATAACAAAAACTTGCAAAGCTAAAGATAATCCGAGTATCAAGGCCAATGTCCGCCAAATGCCGGCAATGTGGCCGGTGAGTTGGCTTATAGAAACCCGCTCAACTTCTTTTTTCTTTTGAAATGATTTTGTTGGCGTAAGTTCGAGTGCCACACCGGTGAAATGCCCTGACGCTTCTTTAAAACTGAGTACACACCTGCCGAAGGCTGGGTCAAGAATGGTGATTTTATTGCCACTTACCTTTTCCAGCACCACAAAATGATTCAAATCCCAATGCAAAATACAGGGCGTTTTAAGTTGCTTTAATTCTTCAAGTTCAAGCCGCAACGGGCGCGTGCTGAACTGCATATCCGATGCCATCTTGATGATGCGAGAAAGATTAGCTCCTTTCAGCGAAAGCGAAAAACGGCGACGCAGTTCACGAAGCTCAATTTGTTGCCCATGATGATTGGTAACCATTGCAAGGCAGGCTAGGCCGCATTCAGCGGCTTCAGTTTGTAAAATCATATTAAATGTTATATTTTTTTAATTTCATTTTTAATGAAATAAAATTTATTTTTATTAAAGTTAAAAAAAAGTGAGTAGTGTTGTAATATTTCCGCGCCCAAATAATATTTAGCGCGCGGCGCATTCCAACCTGGAATCGATTTATAGTCTACATTTAGAATGTCTGGGCCCACTTTCAAGGTTGCGGTCTGATGATATACTTTCTTAATTGCCAATCCACTTGAAGCCCTAAAAACACTAAAAAATGGTAAAGTTTTATTATGGCTATTAAGTGTTGTTCCAGTTAATAATGATTTAATACCAGTATCTAATATGGCTTGCTGTATTTCTCCATTGATTTCCAGATGATAGATTACAGATCTAATTTTCGGCAACTTATCATCTGATCTTGTATAAGTAACCGGGACCTCAAAAGCATTTTTGAACTCTTCAATATGCTTGTCATAGTAAATACCATTTTTAGTTATCAGGACTTCTTGTGCGCTAAATATTTCAGGACTTCCGATGGTATTTGATTGCATTTTTTTTGTTTTTGATACTGTTAAGTTAGAAATATGCCTGGTCATAAAATTCATATCAACAACTTTGTAAATTGAAGCATTAGTTCGACCAAGTGGCGTATTAACATTAATATTGCCATGGGGTGCAATTAAAGCAGGATTAAATTTACCTAAATCAATTTTGCTTTGAGTTGCACCAGTATCAACAAGTGCAATATCATTTTTCCCACCAATATTAAATATTGCATATGGGCGCCCAGCTATAAACATTAGTTCATTTGATTTTAACTCGTTTCTTTTAGCCACATAATTCAATATTTCATTTCTGAATAATATACTTAAAATAAATAGTAACAATGCAAGAATTATAATTAACTTTATTAATGTCTTCATAAAATATCCACTTTATAAATAATGAATGTTGCTGTTTATAAGCAGCAACATTCATTCGAACTACAATTGCGAAGCTAGTGCCAATGTAAGTGCTGCTAATTCAAGAAGTAAGAGCGCATCTTCAAATGCCTCATCCCAAGAATTTTCGCATGTAATAGTTACATCCCCATTCGGCCCAACAGTTGAACCAGTTTGTGTTTGACCAGCAGGACAACTGGTAGGTGGCGGTGGTGGTGGCGGGGCCGGCGCATTACCAGGACCCGAAGGTCCAGAACCACCACTAACAAAACTCATCTCGCCAAATGTTAACTCACGCATAAATCTTTCCTATTAAAAAGCCAGCAAGCCGCTGGCCTTTACTACACTACAGCCCCCCTCCCCCCACCTTGTCAAGCAAAATACTGCAAGAATTTTTCTTAGTTTTTTATGCGTCACTTCTGTTATCATTCACGCGAACTGATACTTACATAAACCACAAACCGAAACGCTATTAAAGATAAAAACTACGCAACGCGACGCGGCTCAATGTTTACGCCCAGCGCACGACACACACGCAAGATGGTATCGAAACGCGGTTTAGCTCCGGGCTTTAAAGCGTTATAAAGATTCTCGCGGCCTAGTCCGCTGTCTTTTGCTAGTTGCGCCATACCACGCGCTTTGGCAACGTAGCCCAAGGCGCGAATAATTTCATCGGAATCGCCATCGGCAAAAACCTGTGAGAGGTATTCGGTGATTGCTTCTTCGCTATCAAGCTCAGAAACCATGTCAAATGGAATGAGTTTAAGTGCCATAATTTAATCTCCTAAAGCAAATTAATATAACTATGAGCATCAGCTAGAATTTCAATATTTAATTAATTATCGCTCAAGTACAGTGATAATCCACAAACCGAAATGCGGACGCATGTCTTTCATCGCGCATATGTGTTTCTGAATATACTTCACTCCATGCACTCACATCAAACACTGGGAAATACGCATCGGCTTGTTTTAATATTGTATCAACATGCGTTAGATGCATTTGTTGCGCATGCGGCAAGGCTAAGCTGTAAATTTCGCCGCCGCCAATCACCATCAATTCATCAGACTCACAGGCTGCAAGCGCAGCTTGCCAACTATGTACCATCTGCATACCAGCAAACGGTGCATGCGTTGAACGAGAAAGGACTAAGTTTTGCCGGTTCGGCAAAGCCCGCCCTAAGGATTGCGCGGTTTTGCGGCCCATTAAAAGGGTTTTTCCGGTAGTGAGAGCTTTGAAGCGTTTTAAATCATCCGGTAAATGCCACGGCAGTTTGTTGTCGAAACCAATAGCGAAGTTGCCATCTAGCGCGGCAATCAAAGAAATGTGCTTCATACCGCAACAGGCGCTTTAATCGCAGATTGTGGCACGTAGCCTTCAATGTGAATGTCGTCGATGCTAAACGAGAAAATATCATTCACCGCTGGATTAAGCGTTAGTTTTGGCAATCCATTCGGCGTGCGGCTTAATTGCTCATGCACTTGCTCGAAATGATTATTGTAAATATGCGCATCACCAAAGCTATGGATGAACTCGCCCACTTCAAGATGGCAGACCTGCGCAATCATATGGGTGAGCAAAGCATAGCTGGCAATATTGAATGGCACGCCCAGAAAAATATCGGCTGAACGCTGATACAACTGACAACTGAGTTTGCCATTCGCCACATAAAACTGAAACAAGCAATGGCACGGCATTAACGCCATCTGCTCAAGCTCAGCCACGTTCCATGCGCTCACAATCAAGCGCCGCGAATCAGGGTTGCGTTTAATTTCACTGATCAACCAAGCAATTTGATCTATCACTTGCCCATCCAGCGTTTGCCATGAGCGCCATTGCTTGCCATACACCGGGCCCAAATCGCCGTTGGCATCGGCCCATTCATTCCAAATGGTAACTTTGTTTTCTTTTAAATAAGCAATATTGGTTTCGCCTTTTAGAAACCACAGCAATTCATGGATGATGGAACGCAAATGCAATTTCTTGGTGGTAACTAACGGAAAGCCCTTCGCTAAATCAAAGCGCAGTTGGTAACCAAACACAGAGCGCGTTCCGGTGCCGGTACGGTCGGATTTATCTTGGCCAGTAGTCATCACATGCTGCAGAAAATCTAAATACGCTTTCACCGCTATTCCTTATTTTTGTTTTTGTTGCCGCGATAAAAACAACAAGCCAAAGCCAACTAAAATGAGTGGCACGGAAAGCAGCTGCCCCATGGTTAACCAACCCCATGCAAGGGTGCCGATGTCGCGGTCTGGTTCACGAATAAATTCAACCACAAAGCGGAAAACGCCGTAGCCCAGCGCGAATAGACCGGACACCGCATAACGCGGCCTCGGCTTGCGAGAGTAGAAGAAAAGCACCAAAAATAACAACAAGCCTTCCAACAGCGCTTGTACCAATTGCGATGGATAGCGCGCATACGACGCGAGCAGCCCGGCATCATTCAACACATGCAATTGCTGCATGGTTTGCGAGGCTAAATCGGGTTCTGCGCGCGGAAACACCACGCCCCAACCTTGGCCAGTTAAGCGCCCCCACAATTCACCGCCAATATAGTTGCCCAACCGGCCAAAACCCAAGCCAGCCGGCACCAATGGCGCAATGAAATCTAAAGTATCGAACACATGTTGTTTGTTTTGATACGACCAAATCGCAACGGCTGCCATTACGCCTAACAAGCCGCCATGAAAACTCATGCCACCTTGGTTTATTTTAAATAGGAATAACGGGTTGGCAATGAATTCAGAAAATGCATAAAACAACACATAGCCAACGCGGCCACCAATCACTACGCCGAGCATGCTGTTGAATAAAAGATCGCTGAATCGTTCTTCACTGATTGGCCCGAAACGGCCTTGCCGAACTCGGCTACGCCCGACAAAAAATGCCACCGCAAAACCCAGCAAATACATAATGCCGTACCAATGAATGCCATGCGGCCAAAACGGCAAAGGCAATGCAACGGGGTTAATATCGTGCAAAATAGTCATACAGGCATTCCGAAACGTTAGCGTCTATTGTGCCTGATTTGCTACAAACACTGAACCCTTTATTACAGAATTATTGGCTCGTTGGCTAGTTCTTTTGGGTTGTCGGCAGAGGCTGGAAAGTGCTGAATTAATAATGCATTGATTTTCATTAAGCAATCAAGTACGGCTTGATCGGCTGTCATTTCGTGCATTTTATCGGCAAACTCGGTGCATAAATTCGTCCACTGTGCAGCTGGCACTTTCAGCGCAATGCCACGATCGGCCACAATTTCGATTCGGTGCTCGGCTATCTGCAAGTACACCAACACACCGCTGTTATCGGCGGTATTCCACACACCTAACGATGAAAAAACTTGCTCGGCACGTTGCCGAGTTTGAATGCCGTTTAACACCGCCAAGAAACTGTAACGCGCTTCAACGGCAAAACACAATTCTCCGGCGTGATGCAACTCACCTTCGGCAATCACATCGCGGATATGCCGCATTTTGCTGGCAGTGAACCAGCGGCTGAGCTGGAACCATTCTGAAAAAAGATTAGACCAAATTCGCTTCCACATCACCAACCTCCCGAAGCGCCGCCGCCACCAAAACTACCACCGCCGCCGCCCGACCAACCGCCGCCGCCTGAAGAACCACCCCATCCCGAACCGCCGCCTGGAAACGAGCCCCAGCCACCGCCACCGGAACTGAATCGACCTGGCCCTGAGCTTGAAAATAAAAATGCCACAAACGCTGCAATAACCACAGAACTGACGGCTGTTAGCAACGCAAATGCCAGACCCGCTGCAATCAACCCAGCACCTGTTCGGCGTAAAAATACAGGTTTGATACGCGTGCTCGACACAAATATGCCGACGAAAATACCAATAAAAATGGCAAATAATCCAATCGGCGCCTGCTTCTCGCCGCGTTCATCGTGCAGAGGCGCCGGCAAATCTTCGCCTTCTATTAGCTTGCTGATGGCGCCCACCGCATCAACAATACCTTGGTTGTAATCGCCTTTACGAAAATTAGGTGCGATGTATTCGCGGATGATGCGGCCTGACTTGGCGTCAGGGATGGCGCCTTCTAAGCCATAACCCACTTCAATGCGCACTTTACGATCATCTTTGGCGATAAACAACAACACACCGTCATCAATTTTGGCGCGGCCCAATTTGTTTTTTTCAGCAATGGCTAATGCGTAATCCTCAAGCGATTGATTGCCCAAGCTCGCCACCATATACACTGCAACTTGGCTGCCTTTGCGTTTTTCCAGTTCGGTAAGCTGTGTTTCGAGTTGCGCAATTTGTTCAGTTGTGAGTGTGCCGGTCAAATCGGTGACATGCTGAATGAGCTTAACCGACTCAGCAGAAACTGGCTCAACAGAATTCGGCACAGGCGTTGCTGGTGCTTGAGCTGCAATCGGCCAAGCACAAAAAAGCAACAACGCGAGCGCTAAACGGCGCAGCATAAGGGTTTAATTGCTAGGTGCAGGAGCCGGATTCACCGGAGCGAATTCAACCGTGGGTGCTTTCGATATTTGCGCTTCGTTTTCAACCGAGAAATTGGCTTTCGGTTTATTGCCAAACATCATCGCAGTTAGGTTCACCGGAAATTGGCGGATATGCGTGTTGTAGGCCTGAACGGACTGAATATAACGATTTCTTGCCACAGTCACACGATTCTCAGTGCCTTCTAGCTGAACTTGCAGATCGCGGAAATTTTCGTTGGATTTTAAATCAGGATAATTCTCAGTCACTACCAACAAGCGCGACAAAGCACCCGACAACTCACCTTGCGCGGCTTGGAATTTCTTCAAGGTTTCTGGGTCAGAAGCTTGATCTGCAGTGATATTCATTTTGCCTACGCTAGCACGTGCATTGGTCACTTCAACCAGAACGCGCTCTTCTTGAGCGGCGAAACCTTTCACGGTGGCCACTAAATTCGGCACTAAATCGGCGCGGCGCTGATATTGGTTCAATACTTCAGACCATTGCGCTTTAACGTCTTCGTCTTGTTTCTGAATAGTGTTATAGCCACAACCGGAAAGCAGGCTGGCGAGCAAAGCAAGCAGTAATAAGGAACGTAAATGCATAAACACCTCCATAAGCAACGAATGGGATTATCGTACCGTAAATTTATTTATTTGCGCGTTTTTTAGCTAAAATATTTAAAGACTCAACGCCTGCGGAAAATGCCATGGCAAAATACAACAGTGAGCGTTCAATATGTATTTCAAAGCCATCGGCAATTAATGCCACGCCCACCAAGATAATAAACGCTAAGGCCAGCATTTTAACGGTGGGATGGCGATCGATAAAATCACCAATCGGATTCGATGCGAAAATCATCACACCAACAGCAATAATAATTGCTGCAATCATCACAGGTACCTGATTGGACATGCCAACCGCGGTAATCACCGAGTCGAGCGAAAACACGATGTCGATAATGGCAATCTGAGCAATCACATAGCCAAATACGGCAGAAGGTTTGGTGCTGATATCTTCTTCTTCGCCGCGGCCTTCAACAGAATCGTGAATTTCAAGCGTGCCTTTCACTAATAAAAACAAGCCACCGCCGATTAACACCAAATCACGTATCGAAAAGTTTTGCCCAAATAAGGAAAATAAATTATGTTCCAATTGCGCTAAATAAGCTAAAAAAACCAATAACAATATTCGGGTAATACAAGCCAGCATCAAACCAAACTTACGAGCCGCTGGTCGTTGATGCGGGGGTAATTTACTAACTGCAATGGAAATAAATACTAAGTTATCAATACCTAAAACAATTTCCAAGGTAGCCAACGTAAGCAACGCTACCCAAATCTCGCCATTAAAAATCCAATCCATCAAAAATCCTAAGTAAACTGCGGCCAGAGAATCAAAGTCCAACAAAGTATGACATTGACATCAGACAAAAAAACGGCGGCAGAGCCCATATCTTTAGCACGCCCGGCTAATTCATGATGCTCAGCACCCCAACGATCAACCACGGCTTCTATCGCCGAATTGAGCACTTCAACAATGAGTACCAGCAGCAAGACTGAGATTAATAGAAATTTCTCGAGCGGGTTTTGACCCAAGTAAAGCCCTAAGGGCATTAGCACAGCGCATAAATAGACTTCTAATCGAAAGGAGGATTCAACCTGCCAAGCAATCTTTAAGCCTTTCATTGACCATTGCAAGGCCTGCCACACCTTAAACGGTGTGCGTGGCACGTGTGAATTTGAGCTATCTGCCATAATTAATTCTATTTTGCCATAGTTCATGTACTGCTAGCTGAACAAACCCGCTTGTTCAGCGACGTCTGCCCATTAAACCACCCAGAAGTCCACGGACAAATTTGCGTGCTTGATATTTCGCTTCAGTCTCAATGACGCCTTGCCGGCGGCCGTTACCGAATAGCAACTCTTTCAAAAACCCCGGCTCTTCTTTTTCTACTTTTTCCACTTTCTCTGATTTTTCAGCCCGTTCATCAGCATCTTGCTTTTCAATCACCTCTTGCTGGCTGGCTTGTGCGCGCTTATTAAGCATTTCATACGCCGATTCACGATTAATTTCGGCATTGTATTTAGCACCTAATAAGCTTTGCGCCAGAATGGCTTGGCGTTCTTGGTCGGTGATGGCGCCCATTCTGCAGCGCGGCGGACAAATGATAGCGCGTTCAACCGGCATAGGAATGCCTTTATCTTGCAAAGTAGACACCAAAGCCTCGCCCACGCCTAATTCTGAAATCACCTTCGCAACATCGATTTTCGGGTTTGGCACAAAAGTTTCTGCCGCTACTCGCACCGATTTTTGATCGCGCGGCGTATAAGCGCGTAACGCATGCTGAATGCGATTGCCGAGCTGGCCTAAAACATTATCTGGAATATCATCAGGATTTTGTGAACAGAAATATACGCCCACACCTTTCGAGCGAATTAAGCGCACTACTTGCTCAACACGCTGCAGCAAAGCGGGCTGTATATCGGTGAACAATAAATGTGCTTCATCGAAGAAAAATACCAGTTTTGGTTTATCTAAATCGCCAACTTCTGGCAAGGTTTCGAATAGTTCCGATAACAGCCAAAGTAGGAAACTGGAATACAGACGTGGTTGCAGAATCAATTGATCGGCTGTTAAAAGATTCACTACGCCGCGGCCACTGGAATCTTGGCGCATGATATCGGACAATTGCACGGCTGGCTCACCGAAGAAATGCTCGCCGCCTTCTTGTTCTAAACGCAGCAAAGCGCGCTGAATAGCTGCCACTGAAGTTGGCGATACCAAACCGTATTGGCTAGAGATTGCCGCCTTGTTTTCCACCACATGATTGAGCATGGCGCGCAAATCTTGCAAATCCAGCAGCAACAAGCCTTTGTCGTCGGCCACTTTAAAGGTGATATCGAGCACACCGGATTGGGTATCGTTTAGCTCCAACACGCGCGAAAACAGGTTCGGACCAAATTCGGAAACGGTAGTGCGGACTGGGTGGCCTTTTACGCCATATAAATCCCAAAAAGTGACTGGGCAAGCTTCATTAACGTAATCGGGAATACCAATTTGCTGCACGCGCGCTTGAATTTTTTCATTGCTAACACCCGCAACGGCTAAACCAGACACATCGCCTTTAACATCAGCCATAAACACCGGCACACCCATCCGCGAAAAGCCTTCGGCAAGTACCATTAAAGACACCGACTTACCCGTGCCGGTAGCGCCAGCCACTAAACCGTGGCGGTTGCCGTATTTGGCCAATAGGGAAACTTGAACATCGCCTTTACCAACTAAAATATCGCTCATGAATGCCTCCGAATGAAGTCTTAGTATAAGTATAAGTGGATTTACTCTTTAAAAATCGCCACGCCTCGACTGCCATCTGGCTTAATCCAGCCGCGGTACATGCCTTCGGTGTTGAATGGCAAGGAAATATTGCCGTCTTTATCCAGCGCAATCGCTCCGCCATCGCCGCCCATTTCCGGCACCACCTTCATCAACACTTCTTCGGCAGCTTTGGAAATAGAATCGCCGCGGTATTTAACTCGTGCGCAGATGTCGTGCGCTACCACCGCGCGAATGAAATATTCGCCCCAGCCAGTGCCAGACACGCCGCATTGTTTATTGGCATACGTGCCGGCACCGATAATGGGTGAATCGCCAACACGGCTCCAGCGTTTGTTGGTCATGCCGCCGGTGGAGGTTCCGGCTGCAATATGCCCGTGCGCATCTAAAGCCACCGCACCAACCGTGCCGAAATATTTACCTTTTAAATCTTGCGAATCCGATAAGCGCTCTTCGGCTTGTGTTTTATGCAATTGCTCGAGGCGATGCGGCGTATCAAAGTAATCGGGAGCCATACGCACAATATCCGGCTGAGTATCCGCAAAGGCTTCGGCACCATCAATGGCTAGCATCACGTGCGGTGAATGTTCCATCACCGCTTCGGCCAGCAGAATTGGGTTTTTGACAGTTCTCACGCCAGCCACTGCGCCGGCTTTGCTGCTGTGCCCGTCCATAATCGAGGCATCAAGCTCGTGCCCGCCCTCAGAATTAAACACCGAACCTTTGCCGGCATTGAATAAGGGGGAATCTTCCAGCACCAGAATGCTTGCAATCACTGCCGCACGTGCCGTGCCGCCAGCTTGCAATACGGCGTTTCCAGCATCAAGCGCCGCATTTAAGGATGCCAGATAAGCGGCTTCGGTTTCCGCCGACATACTGCTACGGCTCATTACCCCAGCGCCGCCGTGGATTACTAAAGCCGTTTTTTGGGCCGGAACAGAGGATATTGAGGACATAATCAGCAAACTAAAAAGGGTAAAGGATTTCATAAGGCAACACCTTACGGTAGCTTATGATAACCGAGTTCAACCATCTAAATATCAAGCTATAGTGTGGGGTTCTGGCAGTAAAAGCGTCGCAACTGTGCCTTTATTAGGTGTACTGTGAATCTCAATGCTCCATCCAAACCGATCGCAGAATTTCTTCACCAAAGACATTCCAATACCTTTGCCCTTTTGATTGCTGTTTTCACCACGATAAAACATTTCATAGACGCGCTCAAGCTGCTCGTCATTCATGCCAATACCTGAATCAATAACCTGTATTTTATTTTTTTCAACTACAACTTCAATACGACCTTGGTCAGTATAGTGGCAAGCGTTTCGTACTAGATTGCCAACAACAATCGAAAGCACATAATACGGAGCGCTGGTTTGAAAATCTTGATGAATCGAGGTTTGCCATTCAATCGGTTTGTCACGAATCAGCAATTGTGCTTTATCCGCTTCATCGGCAATCAGCTCGGAAACCCAATAAGGCATTTCACTATGGCCAAAATCATTTTCTCTAGCAAGCAACAAAAATCCTTCAATTAAGGATTCCATTTCCTTGCTGGCTTTTTGAATGCGCGCAATAGAACGCTGCGCCATTGGCGACAAACTGAGCTCGCCTGACACCATGTCGCTGGCAACACGGATGACGCTCAGCGGCGTTCTAAGTTCATGCGAGGCATTAGATGTAAAGGTTTGTTCGCGCTCAACGAACTGACTAATACGATGCCCGAAATCATGCAGTGATTCAGCCAACACCGCGGCTTCGCTGTCCATATCGTTCGGTAGCTTTTCAGGAGCAAGCACCGACACATCAGGATTTTTCGGATCCCAGCCTCGCACTTGATTGGCCAACCAGATAACCGGCGATACCAAGCGTTTTGAGGTTCGATAACTAACCAAAATCATTGCATACATCACAACTAATAATAAAGATAATGGCATTACACCAAACCAGAATGCCAGTGCGTCCACTTGTTCTTGCTTGAAAATAAGCACGAGTTTGTGATGATGCTTAGTTTCAATCCAAACCAATTCACCGCCCTGTTGTTTGGAAATATTTTGATAGCCATTAGCTAAACTGCGATACTTTTCCGGCAAATCGGATTTGCCCGACATATCCAGCAAATAGCCCTTCATATTGAAGGTATCGGGAACTTGTGTGTTTGGATTTTCGGCTATTAGTTTCCAAAAATGACTGGCTTCGTCTTGCAATGCTTGCTTGATTAGCAAATCTTTAATCACTACCGATGCGCCGTACACACCAATCACCGTGGCAAAACAAATGGCTGTCAACTGCAACACAAACGCGGTCCAGAATTTCTTACCTAGACCGTGCTTGGATTTCATACTTTGGGTTGTTCATCCAAATTGACAATTCGATAGCCCGCTGTTTGAACAGTGTGTAGCAACTGCTTATCAAACGAGCGATCAACGGCTTTACGCAGATTATACAAATGACTTCGGAGCGTATCGGATTCCGGCAATTCATCACCCCATATTTCACGTTCAATATCGCGGCGAGTTACGACGCGCGGAGATTCGCGCATCAAAATACCTAACAACCGAAGTGCAATGGGCGATAGATTTAACTCCTGTCCAGCGCGTGTTGCACGCATACTGCCTGTGTCTAAAATTAAGTCGGCTACTTGATACACTTCGTTACTAACTTGCCGGCGTTCGCGGCGAATCAGCGCGCGAATTCGTGCTTCTAATTCCTGAATAGCAAATGGCTTAATCAGATAATCATCAGCGCCAGCTTCCAAGCCCATGACTTTATCTGAAACGGCATCACGTGCTGTCAGCATCAATACTGGCGTTGATTTCTTACCTTCTGATCGCAGCTTTTGGCAGACTTGCAAACCATCCATTCTGGGTAAATTTATATCAAGGATTATCACGTCGTAGCTGTTTTGAACAGCCAAACGATAGCCGTCTAGACCATCGCCAGCGTAATCGACACCAAAACCTTTGTTCTCGAAATATTCGCCAACCACTTCCGACAAACTTCGGTTATCTTCAACTAACAAAATTAAACCTGATTGGTGTTCACGTTTCATAATGCCTCCTAGGCAACTTCAGCTTTGTGAAGATAATGCGCCTTACCTGGTGATAATGCCGTGAAAGCGCTTAAAAGGGGATTTTTCCCGTCAAAATGTCTTTATACATCAACCAATCGGATACAAACGAATATAAGGGTTGCTTAAAGCTAGCTGGCTTGTTTTTTTCGAACACAAAATGCCCGACCCAGGCAAAACTATAGCCACTCAAAAACGCGATGGGGAACCAGAACCACTGCCCGGTTAGCACTAAAGCCGCTATACAACCCAAAGCCAACGAACTGCCCACAAAATGCAAACGGCGGCAGGTAAGATTTTGATGCTCGCTTAAATAGAACGGATAGAACTCGGATAAGCTATTAAATTTCGCCATTGCCAACTCCTTGGGTTTTTACCTGTTGCCATAAATTTTCTTGTTGAGTAAGAGACAGTTGTTGTATGGATGTATGTTGCTGGCTAGCTAAATGCTCCATGGCGCGGAATCGAGATTCAAATTTATGATTAGCTTGCCGCAAAGCGGCGCCAAAATCCACTTTGGCATGACGTGCTAGATTAACGCAAACAAATAAAATATCGCCAATTTCATCTTGCAGCGCCGGATGGCCCACACCATGCTCCAGCTCTTCGCGAACTTCCACGATTTCTTCTTGCAGTTTATCGAAAACGCATTCAACATTAGGCCAATCAAAGCCAACTGAAGCTGCTCTTTTCTGCAATTTTAGTGCGCGCATCCATTCCGGCATAGCCCGGCCTATTCCAGCCAGAGCGCTGCGGTCTTCTGGCGCATGTGCATCACGCTCACGTTTTTTCATCACTTCCCAGGCAAGCGTCTGTGCTTCTGCATCAGCAACTGCAAGCAATGTTCCATCAGCTGCTGGAAACACATGCGGATGGCGGCGGATCATTTTGTCGTTGATAGCCGCAACCACGTCATCGAAATCGAACAAGCCCTGCTCTTTGGCCAACTGCGCATGAAAAACAACCTGCAGCAATAAATCGCCGAGCTCATCTTTAAGTTCATCAAAGCGTTTTCGCTCAATCGCATCGGCAACTTCGTAAGCCTCTTCAATGGCATAAGGCGCAAGCGAACTGAAATCCTGTGCAATGTCCCATGGGCAGCCGGTTTGCTTGTTGCGCAATGCCGACATAATACCGAGCAACTCTTGCATGGCAGCACTCACAACCACTTCTGCCATGGAATATGTTGATCGCCAACAGCCATAAAATATGGATTCAGCAAAGATTCTTTATAGTTATAGCGTAATGGCTTGCCGTCCAACGTAAACACGCCGCCGCCGGCCGCCTCCAACACAGCTTGCGCTGCCGCTGTGTCCCATTCTGAGGTAGGCCCAAAACGCGGGTACAAATCAATTTCGCCACTGGCGATTTTGCAAAACTTTAAAGATGAGCCAATGCCGAGTGTATTTACCGCGCCAATTTGGTCTAAATAGGCTTGGGTTTTTTCATCACGGTGCGAACGGCTGGCTGCAATTTGCAATGGCGTTTGCGCTGTGCGTATTTTTGCCACGCCTTGCTCACCCGCATGTTGCCATTGTGCGCCTAAACCACGGCCGCCCACCCATAACCAATCCAAGGCTGGCGCATACACCACGCCCAAAACTGGCTCACCGAATTCAATCAAGGCAATATTAACCGTGAACTCATCATTTTTTTTAATGAATTCACGCGTCCCATCCAATGGATCAACTAGCCAGTAGCGCGTCCATTGCTGACGTATCTGCCAATCAATGCCCGCTGATTCTTCCGATAAAATCGGAATGTCTGCGTCGAGCTCGGGTAGCATGGCAATAATGCACTCATGCGCAGCTAAGTCTGCTTGGGTTAGTGGCGATGAATCGGATTTCTCCGTTACCGAAAAATCCTGCTGATACACCGCCATAATTTGTTCGCCGGCAAGCTTGGCAATTTCACTGATTCGCAACGACCATTCAATCATGATGGATTCGCCATCAGCTCTTTAATAATTAACAATGCTGCCAAACTGCGCCCTTCAGAGCATTCTTCTAACATAACCAACTCATGCAATTTATCCAAACGCCATGGTATGACTTCGAGTTGTTCCGGCTCATCACCCACTAAGCGCTCCTCATACAAATCTTCTGCCAAAACCAAATCAATGGCGTGATTCATGTAGTTTGGCACTTGAGTAATGGAGCGAATAAAAGTGAGTTTGTGCGCACCAAATCCTGCTTCTTCTTTAAGCTCGCGATTCGCTGCTTGCAATGAGGTTTCACCATGGTCAATTTTACCTTTCGGCAAGCATAATTCGTAACGGTGAGTACCCGCGGCATATTCTCGAATTAATAATATGGTGTTTTTATCTGGCATGGCGGCTATCATCACGGCACCATTGCCTTGCTGAATACTGCGCTCGTAACGTCGGTGTTCACCGTTGGAAAACTCCAAGTCCAGCACTTCACGCGTGCCGTTGGTGTTTTCAATTAGTTGTCGGGAATGGATAATAGGCAGTGAACTCATGTTTTCATTGTCGCGCACTTCAGCTATGCTGACTAGATAGGAAAGTAAATTATGCCCATATATACGCCTCCGCACGATCTACAGAGCTGGCAACAGCGTGATTTATCGGTGCTTTGGCATCCGTGCACGCAAATGGCAGAACATCCTGACTTATTACCCTTGCTGCCAATTCGCGCAGGCCAAGGCGTGTGGCTGGAAGACATCAACGGCAAGCGCTATTTAGACGCGATTAGCAGTTGGTGGACCAACCTTTTCGGCCATTCAGAGCCGCGAATTGCCGAGGCTATTTCTAAACAAGCGCACACGCTTGAGCATGTTATGTTTGCTGGCTTCTCGCATCAGCCAGGGCTTGAGCTGGCTGAGAAACTTATTGCCTTAAGCCCTGCTGGCTTAAGCCGGGTTTTTTATGCCGACAATGGCTCGGCGGCAGTTGAAATTGCGCTGAAGATGAGTTTCCAATATTTCGCCAATCAAGGTCTGCGTAAAAAAACCCGTTTCATGGCCTTGAGTAATAGTTATCACGGCGAAACCTTGGGTGCTTTATCAATGGCGGATATACCGCTGTATCGTGATATCTATTCACCGCTTTTGCTAAACCCATTGTTCGCGCCATCGCCAGATAGTTTCGATAAACACGAAGGAGAAACGGATAAGCAATGCGCAATGCGTTGTGCGGATGCTCTGGAAAAACTGATTGAACAAAACCAGCACGAACTTTGCGCCCTTATTATTGAACCGTTAGTGCAATGCGCCGGTGGCATGCGTATGTATCATCCGGTGTATTTGGAGCAAGCACGAAAAATCTGCACACAGTATGGCATTCACTTAATTGCCGATGAAATTGCCGTAGGTTTTGGCCGAACTGGTACATTGTTTGCCTGCGAGCAAGGCGGCATTAGCCCTGACTTTATGTGCTTATCGAAAGGTTTAACCGGCGGCTTTCTGCCGCTGTCAGCCGTGTTGACCACAGAGCAGATTTTTGAACGCTTTCTTTCGCCACAGCGAAGCCGTGGATTTTTGCATTCACATAGTTACACCGGCAATCCACTGGGCTGTGCTGCAGCGCTGGCCAGTTTGGCTATTTTCAGCAGTGATGATGTGATCAACAACAATCAAAAAACGGCAGAACATCTGCGTGTGCTATCTACACAATTGGCAGCACACCCAAATATTGCGCAGGTTCGGCAAACCGGTATGATTGTCGCTTTTGAGATGTCGCAAATAGATAAGACACCGTTTCCTAGCGAGCAACGGCGCGGCTTACATGCCTACCGTTCCGGTCTTACACAAGGCGCAGTGTTACGCCCGCTGGGCGACGTGTTGTATTGGATGCCGCCTTATTGCATCAGTGCATCTGAATGCGAATTTCTTTATAACGCAACTACTATTGCCATTGATGAGGCCTGTGCATGAGAACTATTCGAAGCTTCATTGATGCACCACTGGCGATTGGCTTGGAAATGCTACTGCCTGAGCAAAGTAGCAACCACATCATGCGGGTTTTACGTTTGCAAACTGGCGATACATTCCATGCATTTAACGGTGACGGTAATGATTATGTCGCCGAAATTATTGGCGTTGAGAAAAAGGGCGCGAAAATATGCATCGTGTCGACTATTGAGGTACGCAATGAGTCACCACTGAGAATTCATCTTTACCAAAGCATTGCGCGTGGCGATAAAATGGATTGGATTTTACAAAAAGCGACCGAGCTTGGTGTTAACGCTTTCACACCGATTGTTTCTGATCGTACAGAAGTAAAATTGGATAGTGAACGTTCCGATAAAAAATTTAACCATTGGCAAGGCGTTATCCGCTCTGCGTGCGAGCAAAGTGGCAGAGCGTGTATTCCATATATACACTCGCCGATAGCAATCAACCAGCTAAGCATAAACCTAAAAACTGCGCAGGCTTTTTATCTGGAACCAAACGCCAAACTGTGCATTAAAGAAATACCCATGCAAGTTGAGCAACAGTTGTATCTTGCCATTGGTCCTGAAGGTGGTTTTTCAGAGCGCGATACGCGCCTACTTGAAGCCGCGAGCTTCCAAGGCCTAAAAATTGGCCCGCGAATACTTCGCACCGAAACGGCGGGCCTTGCTGTGATTGCCGCACTGCAATCGCAATACGGCGATTGGGCTTAAAGATGATGTTCGCGAATTAGTTGTTCCATATTTTCAAGATCTGGCACAGTCACCGACTCATCATTCAAATACGCTGAAAAATATAAGTCACTGTTATGCTCTGCATCATCTAAAAGTTGCTCAGAGGTTATATTGACTAAGCGCGGAAAGCCCATCGTTGCAATAGCGAAATACGGCATCTTCGATTCACCCGACAAAGCTTTTAAAATAGCTATCTTTGCGCCTTTAACCACTTCAACAGGCTGCCAACCGAACATAACCGCAGGTGAAACCAGCGGTAAACGATAGCCTTTCCATCGGATTGCTCCCAAATACCAACCCGGCTTATCACTGACGGTTTCAGGCGCAATGAAAGAAATAATTTCTGAAACAGTGGTATTTGGCAACAACATCTTTCCACCATGCAAAGATATTAATACGCCACGCATTTGCTCTAAATGACTTTCCATATTCTATTCCGTTTAATTAAACCAGTGTTCTAATAGGTCTTGATTCAACAAAGGCGCATCCATATTGACTAAAAGCTGCACCAGTGTGGGTTCAAAACAATCTTCAGGTTGTTGTACGTGGATGCTATGTAACAATGAATTGACTTGAATCAGCGCCTGTGAAAGCAATGGGTCAGCACCACTTAGAATTACAATATCCACATTAGGATCCATTTGCAGAATGTAACTCGATAAACTAAGCCCTGCAATACACTGATAGCCAAGCGAAGTGCTTTGTATGGTCTGCTTTTTATTCAGCACATAAATATTGCCATTTTTGAGAAACTCATCGGTTTCAGGTGTCAGCATCGGGATTTTACAAATTTTCTGCAACTGATCACGTAGTTTAGGCAATTGCATGGAATCTATATCATGCGAGATGACGATCATGCCATTAAAACCAGCCTTAATTTCGCTTAGCAACATTCGCATAGCAGACGGACCGCCTAAGCCAGATGCAATCAATAAAAGCGGTTTTAATTTACGCTCATTGCTAGCATTTTCAACCGCATCAAAACTTGTTTCGCTTTTACCTGCATCAGATTCTACATCAAGCAAGGCATATTTTGATAAATCAAAACGCGGAATCTCTGCAACTTGATTGGTTAACTCCAAAAATATTGCTTCATGCTCAGCTTTAGATTTAGGTTCTAGTCTTGCAGTTGACTGATTTGATGTGTCGTGTCCAAAATCCGTATCGAAATCTAAGCTAAATTCTTCGCTAGAAAATGCATTGATTGTTTTTGAATCAGAGCTTACCTCAACGCTTGCAACATGCGCATCATCATCTAATGGTATTAATTGCAATATACTTGCTGAATAATCTACCGCTACTTCTAAGCGCGCATTTCCGACTGGTGCAGAGTCTAATAATTGCTCCACTTGAGAACCACTGCTTAAGCTTGCATTTAAGCGCTCTAGCGCGGCATTTAGCTCATCAGGATTAATTTCAAGGGTATCGTAGTGCCCAGTATCATTCCAAGTAGAGTGATTTTCTATTTCAACTGAAATATCGGCATTAGGAATTTCGCGAGAAGTTGAAGTGTCTAATTCATCCGCCTGTTTGTCCCATTGAATAGTATGATCTTCGAGAAGTTCGTTTTCGTCTGTGGATTCAGACACTGCAGTTGCTTGCGGCAGTAAATCTTTATTAAGTAGTTTTGCTGCCATATGCCGCGCCCAACGATTTAAATCCCAACCGCTGAGAGTGCGTGTCGTTTCCGCATCATCATACAAAACAGTGACTGTTGATCGACTCAAAAAATCGCTATACGCCTCTAAATCAGGCTCAATTGAAGGTTCTAAACTGACAATGACTCTATTCGGATTTAGCTCCAACAATTGCTCAGGATTACTTTGCAATGGCCTACCAACCCATACCGGTGTTACGCCGAATTCAGATAGAGCGCTCACTAATTGATCTCGTGCAGTGCCTTCCAAACCCATTACAACAACACGTTGTGCGACTTGAGTCTTCATTATTTTGCGCTAAAAATCTCATTAACCTGGCGCATCAGTTCATGTTCTTGATATGGCTTACCCAAATAACGTTCAACACCCAATTCAAACGCGCGCTGGCGATGTTTCTCGCCAGTACGCGAAGTAATCATCATGATAGGAACATTTTGCAAACGCGAATCGGCTTTCATATTCTGCGCGACTTCATAACCATCCATGCGCGGCATTTCAATATCTAACAGCACTAAGTCTGGAACATGATCAGCCATTTTTTCAATCGCTTCTAGGCCATCACGTGCAAGTATGACTTCGTAGTTATTACGTTCTAAAATTCGCGATGTCACTTTACGCATAGTAATTGAGTCATCAACCACCATCACTAATGGCATGGATCTAACATTGCTGTCGACAGTTTCAACTACTTGAAGTTTTTGGCGCGCAGAATTATGACGCACTAGCGGTGCTAAATCCAAAATAACCACTACGCCGCCGTCTGGCATAATACTCGCGCCATATACGCCGGGAATTGACGTTACTTGCGGGCCAATTGGTTTGACCACGATTTCATGGCTACCGAGCACTTGATCGACGCAAATCGCAATACGGTCTTGACCCGATCTAGATAGCAACAGCGGCATCTGCATACTTCCTTCCGCTTTCGCAGTAGGTAAGTCAAGCAAGCCGCCCAAGTCGTAAATTTTATGCAGATTACCAGCATAGCTAAATTCAGGGCTTTCAAGCTGCATTTTTTGCTCATGCTCTTCACGGCCAATACGACCAACACCATCAACAGATGCAATTGGAATGGCATACTGGTTTTCGCCGATTTTAACGAATACCGCTTTCGTCACAGCAAGATTCAACGGCAATCGAATGATAAACTCTGTACCTTTCTTGGGCGTGGTCTGAATACTCAAGTTACCGTTTAGGTTTTTGATTTCATTACTGACCACATCCATACCGATACCGCGGCCCGACAATCGGGTAATGGTGTCAGCTGTTGTAAAACCAGTTAACGTAATCAAGTTTAGAATTTGCTGTTCGTTCAAATCAGCATCAGCAGTAATGAGACCGCGTTCCAAGGCTTTGCTTTGGATTTGCTTAGTATCCAAACCACGTCCATCATCACGTACCGACAAGACCACTTCAGTGCCTTCGTGTGCAATGTTAATGACAACATTACCTATTTCTGATTTGCCTGATTTTTTACGTTCTTTGGCTGTTTCAATGCCATGCGCAACTGCGTTACGAAGTAAATGTTCCAGTGGCGCAATCATGCGATCAAGCACAGTGCGATCCATTTCACCTTGTGCGCCTTCCACTCTTAGTTGTACTTCTTTATTGGAATCTTGTGCTGCTTGACGAAGCACACGACGCAAGCGTGGCAATAAGGATTCAAAAGGCAACATGCGTGTACGCATCAAGCCTTCTTGCAATTCAGAACTCACGCGCGACTGCTGTAGCAGCAACGTTTCATGGTGACGGGTTAAGTCTTCCATGGTTGATTGCAAATTGACTAAATCGTTTGAGGACTCGGCCAGTGAACGCGATAATTGCTGCTGGTTAGTAAAGCGATCCAACTCGAGCGGATCGAAATCCTGCCTACCTTGATCCACTTCACGAATATTTCGTGCCGCGATTTGCGCTTCAGTTTCAATATCTAAACGACGTAATTGTTCACGCAAGCGCGAGGTTGTTTGGTCAAGTTCTACCAAGTTAATTTTAAACAAGCCGAGCTGTTGCTCTAAGCGAGCGCGGTAAATAGCAACTTCACCTGCAAAATTAACCAATTGATCTAGCAAATCAGCGCGAATACGCACAACTTCTTGCGGAGTTCTCAAGCCTTCATCGGCGTCAAGATCAACTGATTCTATTGGCCCAGACAAAGCTTTGAGCGATTGCAGTTTCTCAGCAACTTGCTCAGACACATCAACGGTATGTACTGGCTCAGCCTGGCTTTCGCTACCTTCTAGCTGTGCGATTAAACCTTCAGGCAGCATTGGTTCTTGGCGCTGGCCAACACTGTGCGCCATGTGATGCAAGGCATCCAAGGATTTTTCAACCATAACCATTTGATGAGATGTGAGTATCACGCTTTGATCTGCATTTGGCTGCAAAAGACTTTCTAAACTGTGGCTAAGCTCTCCAATGGAGAATAAGCCGGCCATCCTGGCGCCACCTTTAATGGTGTGCAGATTTCTTTGTATGCCGAATAAGAACTCAAAGTTATCTGGTGCTTGTTTAAGCTGAACCAGAAGTGTGTCACTTTGATCTAACAAATCTTTTGCCTCTTCAGTGAAGATATCTAACAACTCTTCATCGAGGTCGCTCATATCCAAGCTTTCCATCTGCCCTTCCTGCTCAGTAGTGCCATCGGAGACGGCTTGAGAGTGCTCATTTGTAACTAATGCACTGCTTAATAATTCTAATGTTACGGGTTCTGATTTCTCAACATTGAGTTCAGCGCTTACATTTTGTTTATCAACGCTTTCAGCCTCAGCTTGAATTGCTGCAAGTCGTTTTGCTTCTAAACGTTTAGCTTCTAAGCGTTTTGCTTCACCGCGTTTGCCACCAACATGTTTAAGCTCTACTTTATTCGCTAAATTTACTTTTGCTGTGGCTGCTAGAGCCAGCACAACACGTTCCGCTTCTAGACTTTCAGCAGCAGCAAGTTCAGCGGCCGCAAATTCAGCAGCAGCTTTTTGTGTTGCAATAAACTCAAGTTCAATACGCTCAGCTTCAACACGTTCCGCTTCAACACGTTCCGCTTCAACACGTTCCGCTTCAACAC
>ENA-OFCF01000030-OFCF01000030.1-metagenomes-genome-assembly--contig:-NODE-30-length-73055-cov-8.337274_pt1 | contig 73055 bp, 50 predicted proteins | sample MGYA00153387_OFCF01 | MGnify analysis MGYA00153387 | reverse complement strand
TGAATGTAGCGCTACGGAGACATAGGAAAGCGGGGATTTGGACTCAGAACATGCGTTGTAGGAGGGAATGCCGTTGGGGAGTTTTAGCCATTTTCGCAACCAGTCTTCGCGCAATTCCGCGAACTCTTCCATGAGTTCATAGGATCTTACCCCGCAGAGTAGGGCGGCGAAGGCAATGAAGAGGATTTCCCCGAAGTGATGGAGGGTGTGTCCGCCGTCGCGCGGATCGGTGATGGTGGCAAAAGTGTCAAAGTTGGCGGGGAAACCGCCGGAATAATCGGTCTTGTTCGGATTTCTGGGCATTCAAGGAATTTGAACATACCAGATGTGGTGTACAGCTCTGTTAGAATGTTTTAGAATGTATTTTCCCTAATGTAGCGACCCTGGTCTGAAGATGGTGGGAATGTGCATGTCAATTGATGCGCTGAAAATTGGAGAAATCGACTACAAATCCGGTTTTTTGTCCTAGCCCGAAGCGAGATGATCGTTATCCTAATGCCGCCGGAGATATGATTTGTAGTTTTCCGAGCACATTTCTCGATTTTATTTTCTCAACTAATTCCAATGAATCTGACACTCAAAGTATGGCGACAATCCGGGCCGAAAGCCCAAGGCAAAATCGAAACTTATGATGCAAAGAGCATCCCTGAAGAGGCGTCGTTCCTCGAAATGCTCGATATTGTCAATGAACGACTCGTTGAAAAAGGTGATGAGCCGATTCACTTCGACCATGATTGCCGCGAGGGGATCTGCGGCACCTGTTCGCTGACGATCAATGGTATTCCGCACGGCAAAGATCGCGGTGTCACCACTTGCCAACTGCACATGCGAAAATTTTCCAACAACGACACGATTTGGATTGAGCCATTCCGCGCCAATCCATTTCCGGTCATCCGCGACTTGATCGTGGACCGCGAAGCTTTTGATCGAATCGTTGCCGCCGGTGGCTATGTGGATGTGCGCACGGGTTCGGCGATTGATGCCAATTCAATCCCGATTGCCAAGGATGCAGCAGATGCCTCGTTTGATGCGGCGGCTTGCATTGGTTGCGGTGCTTGTGTGGCTTCCTGCAAAAATGCTTCGGCCATGTTATTCGTGTCAGCGAAGGTTTCCCATCTCGCGCTTTTGCCGCAAGGTCAACCGGAGCGCGACAAGCGGGTGCTTGCGATGGTTCGCCAGATGGACGCAGAGGGATTCGGCAATTGCACCAATCAATACGAGTGCGAAGCTGCATGCCCCAAGGAAATCAGCGTCGAAAACATCGCCCGCCTTAACCGCGATTACTCGATGGCCGCATTGCGCGAACAATTTGCATGATCTTCTTGCTAGGATTTTCACGAAGAAAATCGCCTTTGTTTTGATGAATGTTGCCCGGCGGCGGAAACACCGTCACTGTCCTCCGACGGCGTATGGATAATCACGATCAATCTATGGCTTGGCTGGCCCGGCGGGATGGCAGCGTTTTGCTCGGCTACGGCCCATTCGAGTCGCGAGCCACCGCCCCAGCCGATGGAGTGGCATTTTATGTTCAGGATTTTGCGTTGAGCGATCGCTTGCCATGGAAGATCCCGAGCCGCTTTGTGCGCTTCACTGGTGCCGATTTCACAATGTTTTTCAGCGAATCACAGCCCCTGAATTACCATTGGCAAGCGCTGGATGCCGCAGCATTTTCGCTCGTTTTCCAAGAAGTCATGACGGCTATTCACGCAGGAATTTTTGAAAAAACCGTACCAGTCGTGACGGAGATGGGGCAATCTTCCCGCTGTCCCGGAACTGCGATCATCGCCGGCATGTCCCGACAACACACGCCTCTTCAGTCTTATGGATGGACTCAACAAAATGGTGGATTCGCCGGGGCGACTCCAGAATTGCTATTTTCGTTAAACGGAAGGCATCTGGAAACCATGGCCCTAGCCGGCACCGCGAGAAGTGAAGATCAGGATGTATTTGCAGTGGATGAAAAGGAAATCCGCGAACACGAATACGTGGCACAGACGCTCGTTTCTAAGTTTCAAGATTTGGGAATCATCCACCGCGATCGCAGAAAAATCCTCGATCTCGGCTCAATTGTGCATTTTCTAACACTTATTGAGGTTGATCTCCATGCCTCCTTGACACCAGATGATCTGATTTACCGACTCCATCCGACACCAGCTCTCGGCTCGCTACCCCGGACCAATGGCACCATGGAAAAACTTTTGGAATGGCGGGATCGACTCGGCTGCCCAGCAGAATTTGGCGCACCATTCGGATTATGGGAAAATGGGCGCTTTGACTCAATTGTCGCCATTCGTGGCGTTTGGTGGGACGGCTCGAATCTTAAAATACCAGCCGGTTGCGGCGTAATTGAGGCAAGTCGATTGGTCAATGAGTGGCGGGAACTGCGCCTCAAGCGCGAGGCAGTCAAACAGTTTCTTGTGTGAACATGCATGGTGAAATTTTAATTAAAAAATGTTGATATTTTTTATAAAATTATCAAAGTGATCCGGTATTTCCCCACTGGATGACAACAAACCAGCCGCACATTCTTCGGACGCTCGGGCAATTGCTAACATATTCAGCGGCTCTCACGCCGATAGTTTCTTGTGCGGGAGCGATTGCTCAGATCAGCAATCCTATTAGTAGAATTGCTAGAATTATTGATCCACAACTCGTTAAGGTCGAGGATCGTGTGATGTGGCTGGAGCGGAAGCTATCAAGCTACACTCAACGCTGCGACTATCCATTAAAGGTGAATCTCGGTTACCGCGGCGGCCGAGGCAGAGAGGGCGATCCCGATCCATCCGTGACTCTGGATCTTGGTAGGGAGCTTGCGGTCGATCAGATTTACATGGTTCCCGCGCAAAAAGAATTTTTGGAAGACTCGGGGCTTTTCCCGAAACAATTCACAATTGAATTTTCCAAACGCGAGGATTTTGCACAGCGCACCATTGTTTACACCAGTGGATCAAATGACGAATTGCAACACGACGGTTGGCCGGTGGTTTTCGGTGTCAAAGAAACCACTAGATACGTTAGATTAACCGTTCATCAAGGGCACGACAAGGGAACTGCGGACCTATTTGCATTGGCGGAGCTAGCAGTGATATCCCATGGAGAAACCGTCTCGTTCGATGCCGAGATTAGCACCGTGGGAGCCATGGATTCACCCGGTATCTGGACCTCAAGTGCGCTCATTGATGGACGCACACCGCTGGGGATCTGGCAGAATGTTCCCAAAAAACATCAGGATAGCGACGACGCAATCGTGGTGAAATCAGCAGATGAAACTGTCACATGGACGATGAGTCTTGATACGGCATTGCCGATCAATCATTTAGTTTTGTTTCCCTACCAGAGTGCTAAGTCGCTCGAAACTGCAATGTTACCAGAGGCTTTGAATGTCCGGCTGTACAACAAAAGCAGCGAGACCGAAGAAAAATCTTTTGTATGGAAAAACCCACTCTCGGGCACCAGCGAAATGTCGCCGCTAGTCATTCCATTGGGAGGAATATCCACAAAAGTCTTGAAGGTCACAGCGACACGGCCATGGACCATGGGTGATGAAAAAATTCAGGCACTTTCAGAAATTCAAATCTGGTCGCAGGGCATAAACATCGCACCGGATTGCACAGTCCATCGTGAGCATGGCGAGGAATCCACCGTAATCACTGGGTTGAATGATGGATACAATTCTATCAGGCGCATCATGCCGTTCGGCACTTGGCTACAGCAGCTTATCGAGCGCGGCAGGATCGAGCAGGAGCTGGTTTTTCTGAAACACTCGCAACATAATCTAGCAGCAGAGAGCGAGTTGAACGCCACTTGGGGCTCCGCTGTAGTTTTGGGACTCACTTTTCTGATTCCAGTCTTTTTGGTGGAGCGCCGCAGACTGTCTTCCAACGCGCAGCTTGATCTCATTCGCAAACGGATTGCTTCGGATCTTCACGACGACATTGGCAGCAATCTTGGCAGTATTTCACTGATCGCACGCACCGCACGCAGGGATCTCACGCGTCTTCATGGGCCGGAGGAAATTGCGGACGATCTCAACGAAATGGAATCCATCGCCCGTGAGAGTTCGCTGGCCATGAGAGATATTGTTTGGCTGCTAGAGCGCAGGCAGGATTCGATTGGTGATTTAGTCCAGCGCATGCGCGAAACAGCCAATCGTCTGTTGAGGGAAATTCATTATACGGTGGATTGCAACAGCAGCAAAACCGCATCCAGACTTTCGCTAGATGCCAAACGCCACCTTTTTCTCTTTTACAAAGAAGCCATTCACAATGTCTTAAAACATTCGAAAGCAAGCAATGTTTCCATCCGATTGTGGGATGAAAACGACAAGCTCGCACTGGAGATCATAGACAATGGTGTGGGCATTCCCGCGCAACCCACTGGAGAGCTTTTAACAGTAAGTAAATTAGAAGATCGCGCACGTGTGCTAGATGGCACCATCGAAATTCAATCGGCCAAGGAATCCGGCACTCGGATCTTTTTACTCGTAAAACGTGCGCATCTCACCTCCCACCCCATGATGTCATGACGGCCGAAACGGCGCCTATCAACATTTGGATTCTGGAAGATCATGAGATTTTCGCCAAACAAATTCGCCGACTGATCAGTGGTGAGGAGGATCTGGTGTGCCCGCATCACTTCACCAACGCAGCGGATCTTTATGATAAGCTCAAGTTCACCAATGATCGGCCAGACCTTCTGTTATTAGATCTTGGCTTGCCACGACGCGATGGCTTGCTCGTTCTAGCAGATTTACAGCGCATTCTGCCAGATATGAAAGTGTTGATCCTCACTGCATCTGATGATCGCGAAAAAGTTTACCGGGCAATTTGCAATGGCGCGTCTGGATACTTGCTCAAATCGGCAGAACCTGAGGAAATTCTCACCGGCATCCGCGATGTGCTTCACGGCGCATCTGCGTTGAGCAGTCCGATTGCCAAGATGATTCTTGAGGGGTTTTCCCGACATGGTCCGGTGATGGAAATTGAGCCACTCACTCCGCGTGAGGAAGGTGTTTTGCGCTATCTGGTGCAGGGATTAATCAAAAAGGAAATTGCCGAGCAGCTCAGCATCTCCCAGCACACTGTGGATATGCACCTGCGTTCGGTTTACCGGAAATTGCACGTCCGCTCACAAACCGAGGCGGTTTCTAAAGCCCTCAGACAGGGTTTGGTCTGAAATTTTTAGCGATTGGAGTTCGCAAACTAAAAACCCCCGATTCGCTCAGCGAACCGGGGGTTTTCATTAAAAATAGATGACTCCAGAATCAGGCCTCAGCCACTTCTTCCTTAGTATCTCCGGCGTCCACAGAAATGATGAGCGTGGTGATGACTTCTGGGTGCAGGCGGATACTGACTTCAGTTTTGCCAGACTTTTTGACTGGCTTGTCGAGTTCGATGGTGTGGCGGTCGATCACGATGCCAGCTTTTTCGAGTTCTTTATGGATGTCCATGTTGGTCACCGAGCCGAAAGCCTTGCCGCCTTGACCGGTGGAGAGGGTGAACTTCGGTTTGAGTTTGGAGATCTTAGCGGCGATTTCTTGGAGACCAACCAGTTCTTCTGCCTCGCGGCGGGCGCGAGAGGCCTTGAGAGCCTCGACATGGCGGAGATTCGAGCGGCTAGCTTCGTAGGCTTTGCCTTGTGGAACTAGGAAATTGCGGGCGTAGCCGGCGCGGACTTTGACGACGTCTGCTTCGGCACCGAGGCCTTCGATTTTTTCTTTGAGGATAACTTGTGCGTTGGCCATGGTAGTCTTTGGTAAAATGTTCGTGCGGGGGCGGGGATTTAGGCTTCGGCGCAAGGTGAGTCAAGAAGAATGAACCCGGAAATCTGAATAACGCCGATTTTTTTACATTTTCAGCATTTCCAGAGCATTGCGCATCCAGAAAAAACCTCCAGAATGCCGCGCGATGAACCGATTTTCTCACTTACGAGCTCGCGCTGAAATGCTGGTGCCGCCCTTGCCGTGGGACCGTGGCCGATGGATCGACCGCGGTGCTCCGCCAGTGGTTTTGTTGCACGGGCTTTGGCGTGGTTGGCGGGCGATGGAACCGCTGGCTCGCAAGTTAGCGGAGCAAGGTTTTTCCACATTCAATCTCCCCTACCCTTCCACCCGTCTGCCGATTGAGGCACTTGCCGCGCATGTCCGCCGCGAAGTGGAAAAAATCGCAGATGATCGGCCGATTCATTTCATCACTCACTCGCTCGGCGGAATTCTCGTCCGCGCGCTGATGGCCGACTCATTGCCGTGGCAAATGGGCAGGATCGTGATGCTGGCACCCCCAAATGGTGGCAGCGAGATCGTCGATTGGTCGCGTGGCCATCGCTTAGTCCAGCGGTTGATCGGCCCTGCGGGTCGTGAACTCGGCAGCGATGGCATTCCCGTGAAACTGCCGGGCATTCCAGAAAATTCGGAGATCGCCGTGATCATGGGGAAACGATGTTCGATTCCGCTGTTTAGAAAATTGTTGGAAAACGACAACGACGGCATCGTTTCTGCGAGTCGGGGTAAAATCCCCGGTTTGCGTGGTTTTCGGGTGGTGGATGCGGATCACACATTCATTCAGATGCATCCTGAGGCGATCCGCCTGAGTGTGGAGTTTCTGAAAACCGGCGCTTGGCCGGATTGAATTTATAACTGCTGGAGTGGCTTTTTCATGAATTCCTCGTCGCGCAGTTTTCGCAGGTATTCGAGGTAGCGCCGCTGGGCATCGATGTCTGGGCTACTGGCTGCTGGAGTTTCATGACCGTATTTTTTCCATGGTCCAAATGGAACCTGCCCCGCCTCGACGAATCGCCAGTGGACTTTATCGCCAGATTTCAGGCCAAGATAATCGCGGATAGAAGGTGAAAGATCGATGCCGGCGGCTCCATTTTGTTTCGTCTTGGGCGGCTTGTTGCCGAAGACAAATTCCCAATCATCCGTCACCCAGGGCCCGCAGTCCTCCCACTGCGCGTAACAACTGCGTCCGCCGCGAAAAATCTGCACCCAGCGGCCCTTGCAGACCGTTTTTCCCGGTTCTGGCTGCATTCTAGCAAACCATGGGATTACCCGCGAGGCTTCCGGTTTGTGGCGAGCATGGCTCGTCACATCATTGTAAGGCAGGGCAATGTAAAACGGGTTGAGTTTCGGCGTGAATGCCTTGGGCCGGAATTCTCCAGTGGTGTGATTGGCGATGCGGTTTGCGGGCTCGGGATCATCAAAGCCGCCGAAATTTGTCTTCCAGTTTTGATCCCATGACGACATGTGGTTAGGCGTCGGGTTTTTTTCCGTCGGAGTTTCGCCGATCCAGAAAATCGTGCATGTCACGTGAGTTTTCCACGGATAGAGAATGCGGGCTGGCGACGCCGACGGACTGACCGGGGCGATGGGCCGATTTCCGGTTGGCACCATGACCTTCGGGATCGCTGGCTTGCTCGGGGTTTGCGCGGATAGCTCAACCCATCCCGCAAATAACAGCGGCACCATGAAACTCAAAACGAGGCAATGAATAGAGCGGAAAACCATGGATCACATGAGTATCAGCTAAGCCCCTGCTCAGGTATTTCTTTCTTCCAGAAACCGGGCGACCCAGCCGATGTCGTAAGTGCCGTTAATGAAATCTGGATGGTTGATAATTTCTAACTGGAAAGGAATGGTGGTTTTGATGCCGCGGACGGTGAACTCGCCGAGCGCGCGTTTCATGCGGGTGATAGCGATTTCGCGGGTGGCGGCGGTGACGATGAGCTTGGCGATCATCGAGTCATAATGCGGTGGCACGGTGTAGCCGGAATAAACGTGGGTATCCACTCGCACACCTTTGCCGCCGGGGGCATACCAGAGATCGATGGTGCCGGGACTCGGCGCGAAGTTGTTGAATGGATCCTCCGCGTTGATGCGGCACTCGATCGAATGCCCGCGCGGCGTGGCTTCGAGAACATGGTGGGAAAGCGACTGGCCTGCTGCGACCCGGATTTGCTCCTTGATCAACTCGCAGCCCATCACCTCCTCCGTGACCGGATGCTCGACTTGGATCCGAGTGTTCATTTCCATGAAATAAAAATTCTCGGCTTTTTCATCGACGAGATATTCGATGGTGCCAGCATTCTGATAGTTGATATTTTTGATTAGCTTGACCGATGCCTCGCCCATGCGTGCGCGGAGTTCTGGCGTGAGCAGCGGCGATGGGCATTCTTCGATGACCTTTTGATTGCGGCGCTGCATCGAACAATCGCGTTCGCCGAGATGGATGAAATTGCCGTGTGAATCACCGAAAACCTGAAACTCGATGTGGTGTGGATTGAGCACGAGCTTTTCCAAATAACAACTGCCATTGCCAAAGCAGACGATGGCTTCGCTAGATGCTGCCTGGAATTGTGAAATGAAATCTTCCGCACGCAAACACGGTCTCATGCCGCGTCCGCCACCGCCAGCAGTGGCCTTGATCATCACCGGAAAACCGATCTTTTTCGCCGCCTCGAACGCCGTCTCAGCATTCGGCATGATGTCGGAGCCGGGGGTGATCGGCACGCCGTTCGCAATTGCCGTGGCCCGCGCGGTCGCTTTGTCGCCCATGATCGAAATCACCTTGGCGGCCGGGCCGATGAATGTGATGCCAGACGACTCACAGATTTCGGCAAACCGTGCGTTTTCTGATAGAAATCCATATCCCGGATGGATCGCATCCGCGCCAGTGATCTCGGCTGCGGCAAAAATCCGGTCCATTTTCAGATAGGATTCTTTGCTAGATGATGGGCCGATGCACACTGCCTGATCGGCGAGTTGCACGTGCATCGAATCGACATCTGCCTCGGAATAAACAGCCACGGACTCGACATCGAGCTCGCGGCAGGCGCGGATGATGCGGAGGGCGATTTCGCCGCGATTGGCGACCAGAACGCGTTTGAACATGGGAAAGGAAGTGGGAATGAAAATCTAGGACCAGCGGCAGATCACTTGATGCGAAAAAGAACGTCGCCGTATTGTACGGGTGTGCCGTCTTCGCTCACAATCGCACAGATGACGCCAGATTTTTCAGCTTTGATCTCATTCATCACCTTCATCGCCTCGATGATGCAGATGACTTGACCAATTGAAACGGACGACCCGACCTCCACGAAGTTCGGAGCATCGGGCGCGGGACGTTGATAGAAAGTCCCGACCATCGGCGAGGTGATTTCTGAGCCTTCGACCACTGGAGTCGCCGCAGCGGCGGGGGCAGCAGGCAGTGCCGGGGCGACTGCCGGAGCGACCGCAGGTGCTGAGGGCAAACATGCAAGCAGACCGCGCAAGTCTTCAAGATCCGCGCCTTTTTTCAGCTTGAGGTGGAAGTCTTTTTTGGTGAGGTCGAAATGAGTGAGTCCGTGCTCATTCATGAGTTCGACGATTTTACGGATTTCCTGTAGGTCCACGGTGGAATGGGGTTGGTTGGGAGTTGCTTGAGCTAGTCGTGACAACGGCACAAGGTGCGTTTCAGTCAGGCAATCTACGGACGCGGGCAAACGCGCGTCAAGCAGGAAGAAATCACCAGCTCAACGACGATCTGGCATTTTTCAATAATCGAACAACGAATCCCGAGTCGCGTAAATTGTCACGGCCAGTTGCAGAATATGCCTGTAAAATAGCAATAGCCGCATATGTTTCACGGTGTTTCTGTTCGCCAAACCCATGATTCGAACCTAGGCTCGGGCCGCGTCCAGCAGAATTTGGCGCACTATTATCATTGGCACATCACCACAACTTTTTCCTAACATGACACGACCAGTTACCTTCAACAACACGGTGCTCCGCGACGGACATCAATCACTCGCCGCGACCCGTATGACGACGGCTCAGATGCTCCCAGCCGCACCGATTCTCGATGAAATGGGCTTCAGCGGTCTCGAAACTTGGGGCGGTGCTACTATCGATTCCTGCCTGCGATACCTGAACGAAAATCCATTCGACCGTCTCCGTGCACTGAAAAAAGCTGCACCAAAAACCCCACAAATCATGCTCTTGCGCGGCCAGAACATCGTGCAATACACTAGTTTCCCAGACGATGTGGTTGAGGCATTCGTTCGCGCCAACGCCGCTGCTGGACAAGATGTCTTCCGGGTTTTCGATGCTCTCAACGACACCCGAAATCTGACCACCGCCGTCAAAACCGTGATCGACTGCAAAAAACACGCCCGCGGCGAAATTTGCTACACCACCAGTCCGGTTCACACCATTCAAGCCTTCGTGCAGATGGGCATTGACCTTGAAAAAATGGGCTGCCATTCGATCGGCATCAAAGACATGTCGGGCATCCTCACGCCAAAAATTGCCTATGATCTCGTCAAAGAACTCAAAAGCAAAGTCGGCATCCCCATCACCCTCCACACGCACGATACCGCAGGTCTCGGCGCGGCAGCATACCTCGCCGCCATTGATGCGGGAGTCGATACTGTGGAAACCTCAATTGTTCCGTTTGCGAACGGCACAGGCCAACCCGACACGGTGCGCATGCTCGCGCTGCTAGAAGGCCATTCACGTCGCCCGGATTTTGACCCCGCCAAACTCCAACAGCTCCGCTTGCATTTCGAAGAAGTCTATCAACAACTCTCAAAATTCACCAGCCCTGCCAACGAACGCGTGGACTCGGACATTCTGGTGTTCCAAGTTCCCGGCGGTATGCTTTCCAATTTCCGCAACCAGCTTGCCGAACAAGGAATGGCCGATAAATTCGATGAAGTGGTGCGCGAAATCCCAGTCGTGCGCGAAGCACTTGGCTGGATTCCACTCGTCACGCCGACCTCACAAATCGTCGGCACCCAAGCGATGATGAACATCAAGTTCGGTCGCTGGAAAGTCATCTGCCAACCCGCACAAGACATCGCCCTCGGCAAATACGGTAAAGCTCCCGGACCTATCAACCCGGAGATCCTCGAAAAAGTCGAAAAACAAACTGGCAGCAAAGCGATCACTCAGCGCCCAGCAGATTTGTTAGTGCCTGGTTTGGAAGGCTATCGCAAAGGCTGTGCTGAAAAAGGCCTGCCCACGACCGATGAGATCGCAGTTCTCTTCGCCATGTTTCCCCAGCAAGTTGAAGCACTGGTCAAAGGAATTCCCGCCGCAGAAAGCAAACCGGCGCCAAAACCTGCGCCCGCTGCTCCAACGCCACCACCATCTAACGCCATCGTCACCGACCGCAAGGATCTTGTCCTCCACATCAACGGCAAACGCCATGATGTGGTAGTCGAAACATTGAAGGACTAAAGCACTTCACTCGCGTTATTGTTCTGGTCCTCACACTCACGGATACGCAGAGCAATAAACGCGCGCTCGGCTGGAACTGTGGCGAGTTTTTCTGCTAGAGAAAAGGATTGAAGAGCCACATGCCGCTGTCCCAGTTCCGCTGCAAAGGTGCCGCGGATGACATGATAGAGATGATAAGACTCAAGCTTACTCCTGCTAGATATTTCTGCCAGTGCATCGATTCCAGCTTGTGGGCCGTGGACACGCGCGACGGCAACTGCTCGGTTCATCGCGGCAATGGGCGATGTGGTGAGGCTAACAAGCTGATCATAGAGAGCAAGAATTCGCGACCAAGGCGTGCTGGCGTCGTCTGGCGCAGTGCTGTGACAGGCGGCGATTCCAGCCTCTATATGATACTCGCTGAGTGTCTCTCCTTGCGCGGCTTGCCCGAGGCAGCGAATGCCGCGCTGGATGAGTGACTGGTCCCAAGTTGCGCGATTTTGCTCATGCAAACGCAGAAGTTTACCCGCCTCATTGGTGCGCGAGGGCAAACGAGCGGCGTTGAGCAACATCAGGGCAAGCAGCGCGTAGGTGCGAGGCTTTTGCGTAGCCGCGTGCTCGGTGAGCAGCGCCGTTAAGCGAATCGCTTCATAACAGAGATCTTCACGCACCAGCTGCTCACCGCCGCTGGCCTTGTAGCCCTCGTTGAATAGCAAATAAAGTGTAGCCAGCACTCCATCTAACCGATCTGGCAGATCGGCAATCTCTGGCAGAACGAATGGCAACTCAAGTTCTTGAATGCGCTGTCGGGCGCGGACAAGGCGTTTGCTGATCGCTGACTCGCTTGATAGAAATGCGGCGGCGATTTCCGCTGGGCTGAGGCCACAGAGAGTGCGCAGTGCGATTGCCATTTGCGACTCAGTGGAAAGCTGCGGGTGAAAGCAGACAAACATCATGCGCAGAGTATCATCTGCAAATGTTTCGTGTGTTTCACTCCCTGCCATGGAAAACCAGCGCTCACTTTCTGCGGTGATGCTTTTTTCCTTTGCGTTCCACCTTTGCTCGCGGCGGAGGTGATCGCGAGCGAGATTTTTTGCCGCTTGAGTGAGCCATGCCGCGGGATTTTCTGGCACGCCATGATACGGCCAAGTTTGCAGGGCACGGACAAGCGCTTCTTGCACGACGTCTTCTGCTAGCTGCAAATGATGTGTACCAAGCCGAGCTGTTAGCACTGCAACAAGCCGCCCTGCTTCCTGACGGAACAGGCCTTCAGCAAGGCGACTTGTTTCATGAAGCTGCATGGAGCTACCTCATAGAATGCAGCCTAATGGTATTGCGTTTTAGGATCATCTTGATGGGTGGTTAAATTTTGTTAGTGAGTCACGATGGTTTGAAATCCACCAAATGCCATGCGGGTGCAATCAAAAAGGTTTTTGGTTTGATCGCACATGCTGGTCATGCGTTCGTCAGCCATGATTTTTGCATTAGCCGCATCGCGGGCGGCACGATCCGCAAAGACAGCCCATGCAAAGATGACCGTCTCGTCTTGCTCTGCGTTTGCAGTTTCGTCGAATCCGCGGCAGAAATCTGTGCTCAGATCGTCTGCCGCACATTCTGTGTATTGCAGCGCACCGTGCTCAATCCAAATGGCGGCGGCTTGTTCTGCTAGTTTGCGGTATTCCTCAATGTTGTCCTTTTTGAGCCTCTTGCATTCCTCAAAATTGATGCCGCTTCGATCAAGCATCACAACGGAAAACTCACACTTCCCGCAGCTGCAAGTCGGTCCACCGTTTCCTCATCGAGAAAATCTTGGCCGTGGATGAGGTGTTCTAGCAGCGGGGCACCCGTGAGATCTTCAAGGATGCCTTTGTTAGTGATCATCGCGGTATCGAGTTCATCATCTAGCTGATTGAGGATGATGCCCGCACAAGTGAGGCCCTTGGCGCGGATCGCATCGAGGGTGAGCAGGATGTGATTGAGCGCACCTAGGCGATTCGCAGCGACGAGGATGACAGGCAGCGCGAGGTCTTTGGCAAGGTCGGAAACGCGGTAATTTGCGGCGAGCGGGACTTCCCAGCCGCCGACTCCCTCGACGATGACGGTTTGGTGGGCGGCGGCAAGTCGATGGTAACCTGCAACTAAATCGGCTGGATGAATGGTCTGATTTTCTAGCAAACAGGCAGTGTATGGCGCGACTGGTGTTTTGAGGTGGATTGGATTGACCTCATCAATAGGCAGGCCGCCGGAGGCTTCGGCGAGGATTCGGCCATCGTCGCGGTCGCCACAGGAAACGGGTTTATAGCCTACGGCGTCGAGGTTGCGCTGACGAAAAGCACTTAAGATCAAGCGTGTGACATGGGTTTTTCCCGCGCCAGTATCGGTTCCCGTCAAGAATAAGCTCATGGACAAGAAGTGGGGGTTTGACTGGCGACGGTCAAGACGTGGAAACGAGAATTTTACTTTCGCCGCGTGCGATTTGGTTGCACGTTGGCTGCGGATGACAGCAGATTTTTTGGTAATAGGCTCCGGCATCGCCGGATTGTCCTTTGCATTGCGGGCGGCGCGGCATGGATCGGTGATCGTGCTCACCAAGGGAGACGCCTATGAATCGAACACGGCATGGGCGCAGGGCGGCATCGCATCGGTGTTAGAAGAAGGAAAGAGAGACGCAGGAGACTCCGAGGAAAGCCATTTCGATGACACGATGAGTGCGGGTGCCGGATTGTGCCGGGAAAATACGGTGCGCACCATCGTGCAAGAGGGAAAAGCCGCGATCAGGGATTTGGTGGATTATGGGGTTTCGTTCGATCATGAGGGCGATCAATTTCTGTTAGGAAATGAAGGCGGACACACGCATCGGCGGATTCTCCACGCACGAGACACAACTGGCCGCGAGGTGGCGCGAGCATTGATCGAGACGGCACGCAAAACGCCAAATCTGACATTGCTAGAAAACCATTTTGTGATTGATCTAATCACCTCCGGCAAACTTGGCGCGGTGGCAGAGGATCGTGTGCTAGGTGCTTATGTGCTAGAAAAACAAACGGGTGAGGTCAGAGTCTTCCGTTCAGATCGAGTGATCTTGGCGGCGGGCGGTTGCGGAAAGGTTTATCTGTACACCACCAATCCAGACTCCGCCACGGGCGATGGCGTAGCGCTCGGCTGGCGGGCAGGCGCCTCGATTGCTAACATGGAGTTTATCCAATTTCACCCGACATGTTTTTACAATCCCGGTGCCACCGGGCCGGAAGCGCGATCATTTCTAGTAAGCGAGGCGGTGCGCGGCGAGGGCGGCATTCTCATCAATGCGAAAGGCGAGGACTTCACTAAAAAGTGCGACCCACGCGGATCGCTGGCACCGCGCGACATCGTGGCCAGAGCAATTGACCGCGAAATCAAGCGCACGGGCGCAAATTGCGTCTATCTGGATGTGACGCACAAACCTGCGGGCTTCATGCGAGATCGTTTTCCTTATATCTATCAAACGTTGCTAAAATTCGGCATTGATTGCGAAAAACAACCGATCCCAGTGGTGCCAGCAGCGCACTATCAATGTGGTGGTGTGCTGACGGATGTGAACGGAAAATCCACGGTGCGCGGGCTTTTCGCGGTGGGCGAAGCGGGTTGCACTGGACTGCACGGTGCGAACCGTCTGGCTTCTAACTCATTGCTTGAAGGCAACGTGGTGGCTCGCCGCGCACTAGCTGAAATGATACGACTCTATCCGCTAGGTAGAGAAACTTTCAATCCACCGCCGATTCCCGAATGGGAACACGGCGACACTGCGGAGCCGGATGAACTGGTGGTAATCTATCACAATTGGGACGAACTGCGGCGCTTGATGTGGGACTACGTTTCCATCGTGCGCACCGACAACCGTTTGCGTCGAGCAGCCGCGAGACTGAAAAATCTCAAACGAGAAATCCGAGAGTTTTATTGGGGCCATCGCGTGAATCCCGATATTCTCGAGCTGCGCAATCTCGTTTCCGTGGCGGGTCTCATCGTCGAGTGCGCACTGCGCCGCAAAGAATCCCGCGGGCTGCATTACACTTTAGATTATCCAGAATTGTCAGAAAAATACCGGATCGATACGGTCTTGAGAAGATTCTGATAGGAAGTACGTCTTACTTCGGGTTTTCTTCATCAGGCAGTCTGGGATTGATTCCCAGTCCGCCTTGGTCGAGTTGGAGCTTAAACATTCCCCCGCCCTTGGCCATGTCTTGAATATTGAGGCGCTCGATACGATCACGCACGTCGGGCGGTGCGGCGGCTTTGTCTTGCGCAGTGTCCCATGGGCCGGACCAAGTGATATTATTTTCCTTGTCACGGATAGTGAATTCTTTGCCGTCCTGATTGGATTTCATTTCGACACTGCCCTCGTTATCCATCAAGCGAATCGATGCGTTAGATTGCATGTCCAACATCCCTCGGTTGCCATTCATGCCGCGCATTTGCTCAACGCGCTTTTTCATATCATCAAATCTTTTTTGATGGAGGTTTGCGCCGCCAGGATCGCCGAATTGCAGATCAAAGCCGCCTAAATTTCCACGGATTGCGCCGCGAATGCGGTCGGCCATTTCCTTGGGAATGCCATCGAGAGCGAGGTCTTCATCGAGCGGTTGGAGGCGTGGATTTTCAGCGGCGACTTGCGGGCGACTGCCCAGCGTGATCTCGAGAGCCGAGGGTTTTCCTTGATGGATCATTTCCAAATGGATGACATCCTCGGGCTTTTGTGCGGCCATGAGTTGGAGCAGATCCTCCGGTGAAGCCACGGCTTTGCCGCCGATGCGGGTGATGATGTCGTGGTTAGAAATACCCGCTTTCGCAGCAGGACTATCAGGAGCCACAGCCTGAACTAACACCCCTTCTCCCGCTTTCAGCGCGAGGTGTTCCGCCAGCATTTCTGGGATTTCGGCAGTGACGACGCCGAGGTATGCGCGGTCCATTTGTGGCGCTGGAGCTTGCTCAGGTTTGGCCATTTCCGGCGCGGGTGCGGGCTCGATATCTGCCGCAACTGGCGGGGGAGAATTATCAACCGGAGCCTCAATCGCAAACACGGGCGTGAGCATCATAGCCGCGATGCCTAACTTGATAGAAGAGCTTGTTTTCATGATGATCGATGGAGTTAACGAGTGATCGGGGGGGCATTCTACCGAGCGATGCTCGTCAGGATTTTGTCTTGCAAAAAATGACGGTGATGAGATCTGGCGCGGGCCGCCGCTCAATTGGCGGTCTGGGGCGTGAGGATGTATTCGATGCGGGGCTGCTCAACCTGATAGGTTTTGCCCTGAGCATCTTTGAGAGTCACGCGTTCCAAATAAACGACTTTGAGAACCCGTTGTGCCTGATGACCTGATTGCCAGATCACGCCATGATCACGAGTCTCTCTGAGGTCGCTGTTGAATCCAGCGGGAATCAAAGAATCCGGCAATTGTGGGGAAATCTGGGCGGGTGAATTTTGTGCGGTTTGCGGGTTACGCGGAGCGGGAATCATCCACGCGCTCACGGCCCCGATCAAAGCCACGGCAGCAGCGGCGGCCCACCAGTTGCGGCCTTGTGCAGCAGGACGGTTAGAAATTTTCTTCTGCGCCGGGAAAGGAACCGTGGCCACGATGGATTCCAATCTGTTTTGGAGGGCGGGATGAATTGCCGCTGGTGCGATCGCGCGGAGACTCGCTTCAAAGTCGGCCTCAGCGGGCGTGAGCTCGGTCCAAGTATTCGCAACGCAGGCATCCAGACGTGCCAACAATGCTTCATCGAGTTTGGCCGCACGGAGGTTCTGCAGGTCGGATTCGATAGATGAGGGATCAAATGACATGGCGGTGATTTAGATGGAGAGGTCGCCACGGCGGCGGGCACTGCCGAGCGAACGCTTGAGAAATTCAAGTCCATAGCGATACCGAGAGGCCGCCGTGTTTTGAGAAATTTCAAGAATTTCGCCGATTTCGGCAAATGTCTTCTCGCCCCAGATTTTCATGATGATGACTTCGGCGAATTTTTCCGGCAGTTCTTTGAGTTTTTCCTCGAGTTGGGTGCGAGTTTCATCGCCCGATGAATCGCTGTCGAACCACGGATCGAAGGTTTCTTGGGTGGCTTCTTCGGTTTCGATGCCCACAACATCCTCGCGGCGTTTGCGGCGATCGTCGCGGCGGCTGAGGTCGATGGCGAGTCGGCGGATCGTGGTGTAAAGGTAGGGCTGCCATGCCTCCGGGCCGCCGATGAATTCGTTGGAGTTGATTTTCTCGACGAGTTTGACCAGCGCGTCTTGAAAAGTATCCTCGGCGTCCTGTTGTGAGCGGGTCTGCTGGCGGGCGAAAAGCAGGAGTTTCGGACCGTGGGTTTCTATCCACTGACGCCAGTCGGTGGCACTGGGTTTTGCGTCCGGCAGTGCGGTTAAGGGCGATTTTTCCGGAATGTCATTCATGGAGATTGAGGAGGGATGCGGCCATGGCGCGGGCCTGTTTGCCGCCACCGCCTAACATGCGAACGAGTTCTTGGATGCGAGTTTCGCCGTGGACGGGGAAAAGCCGCGAACGAGTGCGGCCGCCGGAGACTTCCTTTTCGACCACGAAATGAAGCGCCGCCATGGCTGCGACTTGTGGAAAATGAGTGATCGCCACGACTTGATGGCGGGTGCCGAGCGCTGCCATTTTCCGGCCCACTGCGCGCGCGACTTCACCGCCGACGTTGGCGTCGATTTCATCAAACACCATCAGCGGCGTGTTATCTTGCTCTGCGAGTGCGGATTTCACCGCGAGCATCACGCGGCTGATTTCGCCGGACGATGCGATTTGGCGGAGCGGCAACAGCGGCTCGCCGGGATTGGGGCCGAACTGGAATTCGACCGACTCAAATCCTTGCGGCCCCGGATCTGCTAGGAGATTCAGCGGTGCTTCAAATGAGGATTGTTTGAAACCGAGGTCTTTGAGCTGGCTGGAAATTTCCTTGGCCAGCTTGGGTGCGGCTTTGCGGCGGGTGGTGGATAAATTTTTTCCGGCGGAATCTAACGTGCTTCGGCTGGCGGCGACGTCTTGTTCAAGAGCCGCAAGTTTTTCGCTGCGGTTTTCAATCGAATCGAGCCGGGCGGATGCATTTTCGCGGCGGGAAATGACATCCGCGAGAGATGGGCCGTATTTTCGTTTGAGTGATTCTAGCAAGTTCACTCGCTCTTCCAGCACAGCGGCTCCGCTCGGGTCAATCTCAAGCTCGCCGGAGTATTCGGCTAGATTTCCTTCGAGGTCTTGGAGTTCTAACACGGCAGTTTCTAGCGAACTGGTGCGGTCACGGATCGAGGGATCGAGTTTTTCGAGGTCGCGCACGAGTTTTTGGACTTCGGCGAGGCGTTCGAGTATTCCATCTTCGGAATTGAGAGCGGCGGTGGCGGCGGCGGCGGATTCAACCAGACGGCTGGCATTTGAGGCGCGGCGCCAGCGATCTTGCAGCTCTTGTTCGTCCTCCGGCTTGAGGTTCGCGGCATCGATTTCCTGAATCTGATAGCGCAGCAATTCGATTTCCTGATCACTGGCTTTTTCCGCGTGGCGGAGATCTTCTAACTCGGTGAGATTGGCCCGCCATGTCCGGTAGCTGGCGCGGTAACTTGCATGGGCCGCGTCCGCGCCGGCGTAGGCATCGAGCATCGAAAGCTGGCGCTCGGTGGAAAGCAGCGATTGGTGATCGTGCGGGCCGTGCAGGTCCACCAAGTGTTCGCCGAGGCGTTTGAGCAAGGCGAGAGTTACCGGGGAATCATTGACGAATTGGCGATTTGCGCTCACGCCGATCACCCGGCGGATGATGAGCTGGGCGTCATCGCAGGGCGGGAGTCCACCGTCTTCGAGCACGGCTTGGATTTCCCGGGTGTCTCGCAGTTCGAAAACCGCCTCCACCGAGCAGGAGTCCTCGCCCGTGCGGATCAGCGATTTTTCGGCGCGCTCGCCGAGCACGAGTTTGAGAGCACCGACGATGACTGATTTTCCGGCACCGGTCTCGCCCGTGACGCTGATCAGACCCGGCCCGAGTTCCCATGAGAGTTCATCGACCAAGGCCAAATTGCGGATTTTAAGAAGTGTGAGCATTTGGGGAACGCTGGGCATTATGCAAGTGTCGGCCAGAGAATCAATCGCAGCCTGAAATTTTCCGCCTCACCTGCAAAATCCACGTTTTTTTTGAAGCCCTGCTGCTCGCAACTCGAGCTAGAGTTATTCCGTTACTGCAAACGTAGATGGCCGATTTAACTCAATGAGTCAGTCGAGCTAACAATTTATTGAAACTCAAGCCATCACGGTGAGCGTTGTTGCGGTGTGACGGCGCGGTAAAATCGGCGAGTGGCGGTCGGGGACGAGTCGGTGATTTCAATGAGGCGGGGCGCCCCACCACGCTGAGCATCAATCTGGCCGCCGGAGAGATTTTGCCATGTAGCCGGGGCGAGGTTTGAGCTGTATTGCAAGCTGTAGCTTTTGTTAGGCTGAGCTGTGAGATTCAACCGGAAACTGTGAGCGGCAGTGGGTTGAATGGTGATGCCAAAAACACTGTTTGAGTTTTTGGGATTCGTACCAGCGAGGAACTCAGCGAGATTGCTGCTGCCGTCACCGTCAAAATCGAGCGAGGCGTCTGCCGGATTTCCAAAATTGAAACCGTTAGCCGTTTCCCAGTTGTCCTGCATTCCATCGTTATCATTGTCAGTGAAAGTCACGATGAGCTGGGCGCTGTTGCTAAAAACAAAGCCGCCTGTGTTAGAAATCAACACTGAATAAATACCAGCATCGCTGGCCCAAGTGTTGCTGAGAGTGAAGGTCGAGCTCGTCAAATTGGGGATGTTCACGCCGTTCTTGCGCCACTGATAGGTATTGCCAAGCCCGGAGGCGAGGACGGAGAAGGTGGCACTGCTGCCCACTTCACGAGTGAGAGCGACCGGTTGCGTGATGATGATCGGCGCATTGTCCGGATAGAGATATGTCTGCGGGATGATTTGTTTGGTGACTCCAGGACCGGACCAGCGCAAACGCGCTACACCTGGGCCGAAGTTATCAAACATTTCCATCACCACCGGATAGAGCTGACCCTGAACGAGTTGCAGTGTGCCGCTGTACTCGGTTTCGCTCTGCTCTTGCCACACGTTGACGAGCTGCTGGCCGCCAACCGTGAGCCGCACACCATCGTTCGCTGCCGCATAGAACGTAAACAGGCCGGTCGCGGGCGCGCGCACCTGACCGGACCAGCGCACACTGAACAGGTCGAGGCCCACTCCACCAAAATTCACCCAGCTTCCCGAGTAATCATCAAAGTTCACCACGGCATCGGTGCGGGTGAAGGCCAGCGGGGCGGTGAGGAATGGATTTGCGTAATATTCGGCCCGCAGACCTTTGCTTATGGGCACGTTAATGTAGAGCGTGATTGGTTGCGAATCGCTGATACCAAATCCGTTATCGATCGCCTTGGCGGTCACAGAAAGCACACCACCCGTGGCGGTCCAATCGAAGGTGAACGGAGCCTGCGATGCTTCACCAACTTTACTGCCGTTCACAAAGTATTCCACCTTGATGATGGAGCCATCCGGATCACTGGCATTGGCCTGGAATCGAATGCTGGCTGGCAAGTTGTAGTTCGAGTTATTTAATGGGGAAGTTAGACTAACCACGGGCAGCTGGTTTGTAGCATTGTTGCGGCCGGGTGAGGCGCCATTGGAAAACCAATTGATTGGATCATCGGCGTAGGCAGTAGCACTCAAACGCTGCAAGGAAGGCCCCCCGCCATCGGCGGCAAGTGGCCAAGGAGTCTTATCGTTGTAGCGCACAGAGTCGATGATCACGTAATGCAGTACCGGCAAGCCGCCGACAATTGTGGGAGGCCCGGGCATTTCTAACGAGAGTCGTTCACCGCTATCTTGAAGCAAGCCAGTGGCAGGGCCGAAGATCTGCACGGCAGCGGGCACGGCGTATTTTGCGCGGAAAGCTGACGGAGTGATTCCCACCACGAGAGCTAAGCCGTTGGCTGGAATAGATCTGTTAGTTGGAAACGAATAACCAAACCCTCCGATTTTCCAAGTGTTTGCAGTGTTACTAGGATCATAGAGTAAAACCTGTGAGCCACTAATATTGCGAATTTCAATGTACTCATCGTAACCCGGATAAGGATGATACATGACCTCGTTGATCACCAGCGGGCCAACCAATGGACCGGCATTTGTAGCGCCGAAACTGCGTGCGATCTGGCGCGGGATTTGCTCCTCGCCAAGGCTGTTGACATAACGTCCAAATGAAACTCCGTCCTCAGCACCCGCGAATTCATGACCATTGCTATAGCCAGTGAGGTCACCTGCCGATGTCGCTGAAAACAGATAGATATCATCGCCCGTAGAACTCAGGGCAAAACTCGTGCCTACACCCGGGGTCGCATTGAATTGGGTTTCAGAAAACACCACAAACCCACCAGCTGGAATCGAGGTGCTGGCCGGAATCTTGTATTTTTTTGGAACACTTGGGTTGTCCGTGATCCACCAGCCGCTGATATTAACCGGCGCGGCAGTCGGGTTGAACAATTCGATAGTGTCGCGCAATGGCAGAGTGGAATTGGTTAGCACTTCGTTGATTAACACGGCAGCAATATTTACGGCGGGATCATTTGCACCCGGCGATCCGTTGATGGCGGCGCTTGCACGCCAATCGATTCCGTTATCCGAGTTGTAATTGGTGGCGCGCGGCACAGCGGAGAATCCGATACCATCTGCGGCGGCGGGCCACGGAGAGGTGTCGTTGTAGGTCACTGCCAGCACGATGCTACCAGTCAGGAGGGCGAGACCTAGTTTTTCACCGCCGTTGTTTAATCCGCCAGCGGCAAACACTCCCTGAGGTAAAAATCCGTAGCGGCTTTGAAACAAGTTAGAATTGCGGGCCAGCACGAAAAACGCACCTGGATTTAGCCGTGTGCCCGGCGGAAAGGTGAAATCGATCCCCTCGTTGAAGACGAGTCCACCAAGATCGAGGCTGCTAGTGCCGGTGTTTTTGAGCTCAATAAATTCAAAGTTATCACCGCTGGTTGCTCCGTTAGGAAGCGGGTTGTAATGGATCTCGGTGAGCGCTAGGCCTGTGAAATTTTGGGTCACATAAAAGGCCACGTCTTCGAGCGCACTCCATGTGGTGCCACTCCGAGTGCGCGCACGAATCACTTGTGAGGCGTTGATTGCAATGACTCCCCCGCTCACGATCGTCTGCGCAACGGAATTGACCGTGCCATCGGAGCGGCGAGGATCGGTGCCATTCGTGGTGTAATACATGATTGCACCACTCGGCGTGTTCGAACCTGCGGTAACCGTGACGTTAGTGCCTGGCGCAAGCAATCCACCGCGTGGGCCAAGCACCGGTGGATCAAAAGTCGGGTACCAACCTTTCGTTCGATACTGCCCGAGCACGATGTTGGTGCGGGCGGGCAAGAAGTTGCTGCGCACGTTATTGATGGCGGAAAGCCAGTGGTTGCGGGTGAGCGGCGGCTCAGTTTTCGCATCGCCCCAGCGAGCGGATTCGGCGATCACGGCGCGGTCAATTTCGGCCTTGCGGGCGTCGAAAATCGCGACAGCTCCCGTAGAAGTGAGCGGGCCGTTGTTTGCCATGTGTCGATACACTCGATCTGCGAAGAGCGTCTTGAACTGTGTCGAATAGATGCACTGTTGGAAAAGATATTGCGGATTAGATTTACCGAATGCACCGCCGCCTTGCAGTGCAGTGCTGCCAGCCTGCCAAGGCCCGGTGCGATCCTCATAAACGTTGAGCATCGTGTGTTCGCTATCGTGCAAGATGAAACGGAATCCGCCGTGAGCATCAGTGCGGTCTCTCACACCGAACCAGTTATTTGGTGAATTGTTGTTCAGGAAATAAGAGATTGGGGCATCGAGATTGCCACCCCAAAAGATGACCAACATTTCATCGATGAGACCTACCGGATCGAGCAAAACTGGAAACGCAAGATTGCGAGTTCCGTTAGAATTGTTGCCTAACAATTTCTGATAAGCCGCATTGTTTGCCTGATCAGTATTGCCGGCCGCGAGCGTCGTATCAGCGAGCTGCCAGAGTTGGAACCATGCGTTCAAATTTCCATCGGTCGCCTCTATGTTGTAGTCGAGGTCGGGATCGACTTTGACCGCATCATAATCCTCTTTCAGGCCGCCGAAGTAATTTGCGCCGAAGCTGGCTTCGGGTCGTTCATCGATGTTGAAGAGTCCCCAGTACTGGCCGTTGATATAGAGATGATGAAATCCATTATGGCTGCTCACATTGCCAGTTGCGAGTTGCATGTCACGGGCCACTGCATCGCGGATGAAGATTCCGTTGTTGCCATCGCCTTGGAAAGCCCAAGAGTAGTTTTGCGCGCAGCGAAGATCGAATTTATCAAAACTGGTGGCTGCGCCTGGCGTATCACCAAACAGTCCGTAGTCGAGTTTGCCGGCGCCGTAACTATCACGAAAGAAAAAGCGGAACGCGTGCTTTGGGTTATCAGCCGCGCGCGAAAATCCACCGCGCAAACGAATCCCGCAATTGATTTGAAAGCCTGTGGTGCCATCTGGATGGATCAGCTCCAGTGAGCAAGGACGTTCCCATTGCATCTGGTCACCACTGGGATTCACATAAATGCCAGTGCCCGCATCGAAAAGATTCGCGAGTTCGGTGACGATTGAAAAGCTGGGCAACGACTTGAGATCATTGGCGAGCGTGCCACTCCATGCAGGGTTGTTTACCACTTCTGGGTCCATGCCGTAATCCAGTATTTGGCCATTGATCGGACCAGTCGGCCAGGTAGTTAGATTCTGGGTCGCACCGACCGGGTTGGTGATAGACGGTGCCGCCCCGGTCGGCGACTGGGTGAGCACACTGGCAGGAAAGATATAAGTCTGGGTGATCGTTTCGCTCGGATCAAATCCGGTCTTGAATGCGGCATAGCGCAAGGTGGTAGTGGTGTTGATTGTTAGGGCCGTGGAATAGGTTGCGCTCGTCGCGGAGGCGAGGGTGGGCGTGGATCCATCAAATGTGTAGCGGATAGTAGCTCCCGCAGTGCCAACGCTCAAACTAACGGATTGAGCGCTGGAGTAGAAACCGCGACCAATACTTGCCACGACCGGGGCGACACGGTTATAGGTAGCAACAGTATTAAAACCGCCAGGGGTAGCGGATTGATAGAAGTTAGTGGTCCCGGCTGTGACCCCATACTGCGCAAGCTGAGCCTGCATTAAAAAATCACCATTGGAGGCTGCCTGATTGAGTCCGTGAATCGCTAACACATTGCCCGCGCCGCTGACCAATGAAGAAAGAAATGGAGTGAGATCGATCTGTTCCGGAGTGTTGGCGAACGATGCCGGACGATCACTGCTGGCGGTGCTGTCATGCACAGGCGTGCCAGCAGGGGCGTTGCGCCGCGCCACTTCCGTGCCGTTGAGATAGGCCACAAAACCATCGTCATACCGGGTAGGCATCGTCAAGGACGTGAGTCCACCGGGATTGGTGAATGCATAACGCACATTACAAGATGACTTTTGGGGTATCGCATCATACATGGCGGATTTGAGATCGGTGCCGATGTATGGGGAAAAGCCACTGGTGCTGGAAGCCACCGCTGCTGAACGGATCGCGAGTCCACCAGCGGCGGTATCACCAATCAATTTGAATCCGCTATCCCAAGAGCTCAAAAAACCTTGTTTCGCGGAAATTTCACCGCCGGAGCCACCCTGATTTTCGAAAATGATCACGCGGATTTCATACTCCCCGGAACTCGGAAATGAATACATCCCCAGACTATCGCTGATGGGTCGCAGGCCGTCATAACTGAGCACAGTGGTGAAAACACCGCCGGGCGGACGGATTTGCAGCGAACAGCCATCATCGCTGCCCACACAAAATGTCCAGATACCAGCTGCTGGGATGGTGATCGTGCCAGTTGCTTCCACCACATAATAATCCAAATCTGCTCCGGTCAGAAACTCGGGATTACTCTCCGGCGCGAAGTTACCTGGCTCTCCAGAATTTACAAAGTTGACCACCGGGTAATTCACCAGTTGCACGCTAGATTGAAGTGATGGTGTGCTAACAACTGCCTCGGCTTGGGCAAGGCTTGGGACCGATTGGTTAGAAAAATAGGTTTTGAACGACCACTGCGGCACGGTGGACTCAAACCCGACCCCATTGTTGCCTACTGACCAATGGTTGTCATCGTATGTGCGCGCCGTCCAAATACTATTGATCGTATTAGTAGAGGTGGGCGCCCGGTAGCGGAGCGAGGAGTTAGATGCCACCAATTGGGTGGTCGCTACGGTTTGCTGAATGCCATACGGCTTGTCCATGTATTGAGCCGGGTATGGATTGTAATGATAGGAAAGTATGCCGCTCGGCTGAAATAATCCCAAATAGCCACCATCAGCTGATAACTTGAAATTCGTGTGCAATGGAGCGCCAGCGACTGCCCGATTCTTGCCAGATGCATAGATGATGACAAAGCCCTTGGGCTCAATGTTCACCGCTGGAAACAGCCATTTTTTTGGAGTGCCACTGCTATCGGTGAGCGACCAACCCGAGAGATTTACCGTCGCGGTGCCGTCATTATACAACTCAATCCAATCTGATGCGTCACCGTTTTCATCACGCAGACCGGTGCTATTGGAGGCGACAAACTCGGAAATCGACACCCCCGCCTGAGCCGTGATTGACAATGCGAGCAGCGACAAGCACCCGAGCAATCGCCGCAAGAAATGATGAAGACGCCCGTGTGAAGAGGTGGGATTGGATGGCATGAAGCTATGGGTTTGGTAGAAAGTACCTTGCGCAGTAAACACTCCTCAACTCGGAATGCAAGGCCTAGAACAGTAATCCGGACACTTCCTAAAGCAGGACTGGAAGAAGTGGATCGGCGCGGCAGCGAGCCGTGATCTGCTGAAAAGCCCGAAATTCAACGAGCCGACTCCGCATTGAGTGAGGGCGTCGGTACCGACATTGCTGGCAGTCTGATAGGATTTCATGGGAGGGTTGGCCCGCGCGAACGCTCGATTTGATAGCGGGTCAACAGCCGAAGCGCCAGCCTAAGCTTTAAAAAACATTCGATGGACCTGATTTAAATAGAGCCTTCAACTCCACAGCGAGCAGAATTTGCCACGTCTGCCTTTCATGATTCCAATTTAAGAATCATGCACTACGGTCCCGCCATGCGCACTGCTGTCTATGCTGGTTCTTTCGATCCGCCGACCAATGGCCACCTCTGGATGATTGAGCGAGGATTGGAGATGTTCGACTGTTTGATCGTGGCGATCGGAAATAATCCCTCAAAACGATATTCCTTCACGGTGGATGAGCGGCTGGAGCTTCTCCGCGCTTCCACGACTCCCTGTGAAAATCTCGTCATCACGCATTTTGACAACCGCTACCTGGTCGATTACACGCGAAAAAAGGACGCACTCTACGTGCTGCGCGGCATTCGTTCGTCTCAAGACTACGAATACGAACGCGTGATGCGCCACATCAATGCCGACATGGCCCCGGAAATCACCACGGTTTTTCTGATGCCTCCGCGCGATATCGCTGAGGTTTCATCTAACATGATCAAGAGTCTTATCGGTCCCAAAGGTTGGGAGGACACAGTGCGTCGCTACGTGCCTGAGCCTGTGTTTCAAATGCTGTCTCGACACGACGAAGTAGCAGAAAACCGGGATCTCAAGATCATGCAGTGATGGCACCGCAGCGGATATTTCAGAATCTCCAGCCGCATCCTCCGCATCGTTTGTTGGAAATCTTGCGCTGGAAATCCGGCTTGCCGCCGCATGAAACTCCAGCGTTATCACCTGAGACAGTCGCCTTGTAATCCTTGAGCGTGCCAGAAAAAACGTGTCCGGTCGCCTTGGCGTTGACGCCGATCCGACTGCGTTCTTTGTCCACTTCCAGAGTGGCGGCTTGCGAGAGGCTTAGGGCAATCAAAAATCCGCCGAGGATGGTAAGAACTTGGTATTTCATAACTGAGAAATCTGAATTTCAACGGGACAGCGCGACGAGCAAGAAGGATTTTGATTAAAAAATTCTTATCTTACACCGTGGTTGTTTTCTAACATTGTGTTCAGAATCTCGGATCAAATCGGAATTTGCGGGCATGAGAAATCTCGACCCGCCGCGCATCTGGATGAAGCGGATTAAAAAGCAGCGTGTGTTCCTCTGGGATGATCACGCTCGGCAGCTTCATGGCTAGGGAATTTCTCCTACGCAACCATGTCCCGCCGAAATTCCGTGCACCCGGTGAGGATGGAAGCGCCTGCCAATCCGCCGGAAGCTCCTTCATTGTCACAGATTCTATCCACTCGTCCGGCACGTTCACCTCAATGATGTGCCAGTCTAGTGAAACGACCTCGACTGGTGCATGGACGATGATTTCCAGAGCCGCCAACGCGCGCGATTCTGCCAGATAGACCGCAGTGATGCCTGGCGGATTCCACCGCCCACCGAACAAGCGGGCACCCTCGCCCGTCATGGCATCGGTGGACCATTTCGCCTGCACGATCCGGTAAAAGGCGGCCATGTTTAGGAAAATACTCCGTGTTCCAAGCGTCCTAGCAGGGCTTCCACCTCACGCGCTCCGATCTCGGTATCTGCAAAATCCAGCGGGCACTCGCCGTGAAATGCCCTAGCCGGCGCCACCAGCCAAGCACACGCGGCATCTTCACCGCCAAGCGCCTCGCCAGCACGAGTGAACAAACGGGCAAAACGCACCAGACGATCCGACTCCGCCCGGTCCAAATGTCCGGTTTTCTTGCGGCGATGCAGCGTGGCACGTGACATACCGAGCAATCCGCCGAGCCGTTCCTCACTCAGGCCGAGCAGTGCCTGCATCACATGAAACTCGCCCATCGGCAATCCATCCCTCACACGTTCAATGAGGTATTGCGCCTCCGGCTCTCTCAGCACGGAACTGAATTCTTCTTCAGATATCGTCACTTGTGCGGGCTTTTTGTTCACAAGAGACAATTAATTGTTTCTCATGAAACATGCAATCACTTTTCCCAAAAATTCTCGCTTGGCCGGACTTTGGAAATGATCTGATGGATGGCTTAACCCAAGTTTCTTATCATGGGGTTGTAGCCCTTGATTTTGCAGGAATCTTCTGCAAAAGGCACTACGAAAGCTCATATGGTTTCGTTAGGTCGAGAAAGTTACGAGCTGAGATGCCCAGAACCGGAAAAAAATGGCAACCTAATAATCCCGACCCGAAAGGCACTACAAATCCACTTTCGGAAAAATGCAAACGTTTATTATAAGCGAGTTATGTTTTTTTAGTGTCAAAAATCGACCTGAAATTGGGCTAAAAGCGAGGTAAAAGCGCAATATCTAACACCCTTTAAGAAACTTGGGTTAACCGTCGGCATGATCATGTTGGTATTAAGCGCTGATCGCTTTGTTTCCCGAACAAAAACGCAAAGTCACCGTGCTCGCGCTGAGTGATGGAAAGGTGAAATCAATCAGCTATTGGACACCCAGCAAAAACTCGTTAGATAGTGTGCTGAAATAGTGATAGCCAGACATTTTTGCCGCAGCCTAGAAATTTTTTTGGGGTTTGCGTCATAATCATTTTTTGCGTGGAACAATCCATCCAATCATCGGAAAAGCCGCGCGCACTTCCTGTTGTCCCTTCATTCGCCGGCCAACGGGAACGTTATCGTTCCCGGATACCTCAATCTGCATAAATCCACATGATCCGGCTCCTTGACGACCTATTGAAGATGGCGTAAAAGATTGCTCCGAGCAGCCATGTCCCATCGTTCCATGATTTTCCGAGTTTTGCTAGGTCTCCTATTCTTAATCGTTGCGGGTTCTAATGTAGCAATGGTGAATACCTACGCATTGGGTGCACCTATCAATTTTAAGGTGACCGCACTGGACCCTTTCAATGTGACCATGACATGGGAAGAAGGATCGACTTCAGAAGACGGCTATTCCATCGAAAGAAGAAGCGGCACTGGGGCATGGCAGGTCCTCAGCCCGACGATAAATTCGAACATTCTAACATCTGGAGTAAAGACGCTGACCACACCACTCAACAGCTATTCATTTAGAATTCGTTCTTACACGGGCGGCGTTCCTACGGTCCCAGATGCTGCCACGGGTTCTACGACGGTTTCTCCTTACTCAGCAGAATTCCCATTAACTGCAGCTGCCTACACAATGACCTCCAGCACCGTAGCGGGCGAGACCAAGGTCAATTTGTCTTGGCCTAACATTTTGAATGAAACTGGCTATCAGATTCAAATCCTATTTCCGGGTGAATTCTTTTATCAGCAATTGATCTTGGCTCCCGCAAACAGCACCACTTACCAAGTGATCAGCCCGCTTATTGAGGCGGGGAAAACATATTCATTTAAAGTTCGACCTTACATCGGATCTAACACTATCGGAGAATCCAATGTGACAACAGTTAATGTTGATGGAATCACTAGCAAATCAGGTAGCTCAGGTGTCCCAGGTGCTTCTTTTTCTCACGCATTCACTCACGCTTCGGACGCTACCGTCACTTCACGCTCGCTAACTGGTATTCCTACCGGACTTTCGTTTAATACAAGCAATGGCGTATTGAGTGGAATCTATCCGCCGTTGGGAGTTTATACTTTGAATTACACGGTAAACCTTTCCAATGGAGCAATACTGAGCCAGACATTTCACATCCGGGTGCGTCCGCCAGCAGGGCCGCCTGTGGTTGGCACGGTCATTCCCGGCTGGACGAGTGTCGCTGGAAGCTCTCGTGATAGTTTGCTTGCTGGCACCTTCACTGATGCGGAGGCAGAATCTGCGGTGCGTGTTAGCACCACTCTAGGAGACATGGATTTCATTTTGTTCAATGCTGCGACACCTGCCACGGTGACGAATTTTATGAGTTATGTGAATGCAGGAAAATACAGCAACGTGGCATTTCACCGCAGCATCGCCAACTTTGTGATTCAGTCCGGGGGATTTCAGGGAACCGAAATTGGTAGTAATTTCAATAGCGTCGTAACCAACCCGCCGGTGACAAACGAGCCCGGTATTACCAATTACCGTGGCACGATCTCGATGGCAAAGGTCGGCGGAAATCCCAACAGTGCCACCAGTCAGTTTTTTGTTAGTTTGAAGGAAAATTCCGCAAATCTAGACTATCAGAATGGCGGCTTCACCGTTTTTGGCCGTGTGGCGGGCAATGGAATGACAGTGGCAGATGCCATGAGCCATTTGCCGAATTCTACTTATAACCTATTGTTAAATGGAAGTTCTACGCCGACTTCATTTACGAATTTTCCGATGAACGCAGCCACCGCACCAGTCACGATGGATCAAACCAAAGTGGTGAAGATCAACTCCGTAAACACCATTCCCACGCTGAGTTATAGCGTCACTGGCAATACGAATCCAGCTGTCGCCAGCGCAAGTATTGTCAGCGGAAATCTGCGCATCATTGGTCTATCAGGTGGTCAAACCACGCTCATTGTTACGGCCACGGATCTCGACCTTCTAGCCACTTCGCAAAATGTTTCGGTGAATTTAACGGACACCTTCAGCTCGTGGGCGGCCGGCACCACTTTTCCTAACGGACAAAATGGCATATTGCAGAATCCAGATCATGATTCACTCACCAACTTGCAAGAATATGCGTTTTTCGGCGATCCGGGGATTTCCAGTCAGGCGCAGGTTCCCGTGGCTGGTGTGAGTGGTCTCGCACCTGCCGCGCGCTACATGACGCTGGATTTTCCGGTGCGCAAGTTCACGACGGGATTGAGTTATGTGGTCGAGTCTAACAATCAACTCACTGGCGCGTGGACACAAGTCTGGAGTTCTTCTGATGGATTCAGTCACGCTCAAGTGATGGGAGCGATCAACCAGGCGGATCGCACTCAGGTGACGATCAAAGACACCGTGGTGTTAGGAGCGCAAGAGAAGCGTTTCATGCGGGTAAAAGTCGTGCAAGATTAGCGCTCAGTCGTTCCACTGCTCATGGATTTGCAAATACCGTGCATCAGATGGCATCTGGAGACGGTCACTTGATTTGAGTGAGGAAATGATGAAAGTGAGGTCCTCTTTTCTACCATGAACACGACCCCCACGCCTCAATCGCTTCGCCAAAGCCCTGATTCCTCCGGATTTTTTGGAAACTACGGTGGAGTCTTTGTTCCGCCTGCTTTGGAAGCGCCGCTGGCGGAAGTGAGGAAAGCTTATGATATTCTATCACGCTCCCATGATTTCATTGAGGAACTGCGACGGATTCGTCGTCATTTCCAAGGCCGCCCGACTCCGACTTATCACGCGGCGCGGCTTTCAAAAAAACTCGGATCGTCTCAAATCTATCTGAAACGCGAGGACCTCAATCACACCGGTGCCCACAAGCTCAACCACTGCATGGGAGAAGGATTGCTCGCTCGTTACATGGGAAAAAAGAAACTTATCGCAGAAACCGGAGCTGGCCAACACGGCGTCGCGCTGGCCACTGCTGCGGCCTACTTCGGTCTTGAGTGTGACATTTACATGGGTGAAGTGGACATCGCAAAACAAGCACCTAACGTCGCGCGCATGAACATTCTTGGCACGCGGGTGATTCCGGCCACGCATGGATTGCGCACGCTCAAGGAAGCGGTGGACTCAGCGTTGTTAGCCTACATGGAAGATCCCGTGGATCAGATTTATTGCATCGGCTCGGTGGTGGGTCCGCATCCATTTCCGATGATGGTTAGAGATTTTCAACACGTTGTCGGTATTGAGGCGCGGGAGCAATTCATCGAAATGACGGGCAATCTTCCCGACATCGTCACCGCCTGCGTTGGCGGTGGCAGCAATGCGATGGGAATGTTTGCAGGTTTCATTGATGATCATGATGTCGAACTCCACGGAGTTGAGCCGTTAGGAAAAGGAGAAAACATCGGCGATCACTCAGCCACCATGACCTATGGCCGCGAGGGTGTGATCCATGGCTTCCGTTGTTATTTGTTGCAAGATGAAAAGGGCGAGCCCGCACCCGTTCATTCAATCGCCAGTGGGCTCGACTATCCGGGAGTCGGGCCGGAGCACTGCCACCTCAAGGACAGCGGTCGCGTAAAATATCTAACTGCAACTGACCAACAAGCGGTGGAGGCTTTCTACGTTTTGAGCCGCAACGAAGGCATCATCCCAGCCCTAGAAAGTTCGCACGCGGTTGCCCACGCCATGCGCCTCGCCCGTGAAAACCCGGACCACCCGCGCACCATTCTCGTCAATCTCAGCGGTCGCGGCGATAAGGACATGGACTACATGATCGAACACTACGGCACCAGCGACAACTTCGCGATCTGACGTCGTGAATATCCGGTGACATTCAAGTTAGACTCAGCAATTGAAACCAAAGTGGAATCCAAAAAACCAAAATCTTTTCCGTGAAATCCGTTCTAATCCGTTAATCCGTGGTGAAAAATGGCTGTATTGCTGGTTCAACTGCGGTTTCCAGGTTTGGTTCATTTCTGGTTTCGTGCTTGATCTCGAATGCAGGTCGATTTCCAATGGATTTCGCAAATTGATCTTATTTTATGAAACTCGAAACACAATGCCTTCACGCCGGATACACCTCTGATCCGACCACTCATGCCTGCGCCGTGCCGGTTTACCGCACGGCTTCCTACGTCTTTGATAGTACCGAACACGCAGCAAATCTTTTTGCCCTGCGTGAACTCGGGAACATCTACTCCCGCTTAATGAACCCGACGAATGACGTGCTAGAACAACGCGTCGCCGCTCTCGAAGGCGGAGCCGCAGGACTTGCAGTGGCATCTGGAACCTCGGCGATTTTTTATTCGATCATCAACCTCGCGCAGGCTGGAGATAATATTATTTCCGCTAGAAATCTCTACGGCGGCACATACACGCAGTTCAAGGACATCCTGCCCGCGCTTGGCATCGAGGTGCGTTTTGTGGACTCTAACCATCCTGAAAATTTTGCCGCCGCAATCGATGAAAAGACCCGCGCGTTTTTCTGCGAATCGGTTTCCAATCCGGCGTTAGAAATTTCTGACCTTGAGGCTATCGCAAAAATCGCACATGCCAACGGGCTGCCGTTGATCGTGGACTCCACGTTTTCTACGCCTTATCTCACCAAGCCAATTGCCTTCGGTGCCGACATCGTCGTGCATTCACTCACCAAATGGTTAGGTGGTCACGGCACCGGCATCGGCGGCATCGTGATCGACTCTGGCAAATTCAACTGGGCAGCAGGAAAGCACCCGCTATTTGATGCGCCGGATGGTTCCTATCATGGCCTGCGCTGGGGACATGATTTGCCCGCGCCCTTGGCACCACTCGCCTACATTTTGCGCATGCGCACCGGACCGCTCCGCAATCTTGGTGCCTGCATTTCGCCCGACAATGCGTGGATCGCGCTGCAAGGAATCGAAACTCTGCCGCTGCGGATGGAAAGGCACTGCGAGAACTCACTGGCTGTTGCCAAACACCTGCAAAACCACGCTGCCATCGAGTGGGTGCGTTATCCTGGACTGCCCGGTGATTCGCAAGCCGCCCTCAATGAGAAATATCTCCACGGCAAAGGCGGATCCATGGTGGTCTTCGGCATCAAGGGCGGAGCCAAGGCCGGGACAAAATTCATCGACTCACTCAAGCTCTTCAAACATCTAGCAAATGTCGGTGATGCCAAGTCACTTGCCATTCATCCTGCCACCACGACTCATTCCCAACTCAACGAAGCCCAACAAATCTCTGCCGGCATCCCGCCCGAACTCATCCGCCTCTCGGTTGGCATCGAACACATCGATGACATCTTAGCCGATCTGGATCAGGCATTGGCGACGACTGGCCAATAACTTCGAGTGGATAGAAACCACGGATTACACGGAATTTACGGATTAAGAAAGAGTTATGGAATTCATCTATTGATTGAGTGGCTATTTTGACAGGGCAAAAAATTATCCTCCGTGAAATCCGTTTAAATCTGTGACATCCGTGGTAAAGAAAGCCCCTTTTCCCATTCCATTTTCTTATTTAAAATAACTGTAAACTCCCAATGAACACACCCGAATCCAGATCGTCGATCTTTGCGAAAATCGAAACTGCCACCGCCGCGTTGAAAGACAAGGCGCCAATGCCGGACTATGATGCCGCACTCACGCACTCGCAGCCTAAACTCGCAGGAGATGATTTATGGGAAATTTTCTGTCGCAATTTCAAAGCAGTGAGTGGCAAACCAATGGACTCCGTGGCACAGGTCGCGGAGTTTCTCAAATCCACCAATCAACTCCACGGCTACTGCGATCCGGCGTTATTTGATGCCATTGGCTCACAACTCGTCAATGCGGGTCTAACAGTTGAGACGACTTATGACCGCTCACGCTATGACGAATATCAGTTCGGCATCACCCGCGCCAGTGGCGCGATCGCGGAATCGGGCTCGGTGATCATTGATGATGAGCGCACTTCGCATCGACTAGCGGCGCTCACACCATGGGTGCATGTCGCTGTGTTAGAGCGACATGAAATTCATCGTGCAATTTCCGATGCCATCGCAGCATTGGGCGAGAGTCCCAATATTATCTGGTGCACAGGTCCATCAAAAACCGCCGATGTTGAAGGGATTTTGATCGAAGGTGTACACGGTCCCGGCGAGCAGATCGTGCTGTTAGTCTGAGAAATCCCCCAAGATTTAGGCTAACGGAAACTCGCCATCATCATCCATGCCGAGCCAACCAAGTTTGCCGAATGCGCGTAGGATGGATTCGATGGGTTCTCCATCTTCTTCGCCCTCGCCGTGTTCGATCGTGGCGGAGCTGCTAAGTCCGTGCAGTGCCTCAATGCTGATCACGGTATTATAACATTCGAGGTGAATCCAGTCCCCCCATGTTTTGGATTCATGGCGTGGTTCAAGATGTTCTCTGCGTAATGCGTTGAGAACTTCTACCATCGTAGTAGGTGAAGAGGAGTCGGGAAGTCTGACGTTTGTTTCCATGGAGAAGTGGGTGGCAGCGGCGCAGTGCGAGCATGTGAAGTGTGCAACAATTTAAACGGCAGGTCTAGGATCGATTGCAAAATTCGTTTCGCAAAGTTTTGCGTATGCATCGTTGCGGTCGATGAGTTCCGCGTGAGTGCCTTGTTCAAGGAGTCGTCCGTGATGCAGCACGCAAATGAGATCTGCTTGACGAACGGTGGTCAGGCGGTGGGCTATAACAAAACAAGTGCGATCCGCGCGGAGGTGTTCAAGCGCTTGCTGGACGAGACGCTCGGTGCGGTTGTCGAGCGCAGAAGTCGCTTCATCTAGCAGCAGAACTGGCGGATTTTTGAGCAATGCGCGGGCAATAGAGAGCCGTTGTTTCTCGCCACCTGAGAAACGGCTGCCGCGTTCGCCTGCAATGGTGTCGAGTCCATCCGCACTGGCATGGACGAATTCCGCGGCGTTGGCGGCTTCGAGTGCGGCCCAGAGTTCGTCATCGGAGGCATCGTGTTTTGCTAACAGTAGATTTTCTCGCAAGCTTGTGTTGAAGAGAAAGCTTTCTTGCGTGACGTATCCGAGTTGGTCGCGCAGCCATTCTTTGGATAGATTTTCGAGCGGAGTTCCATCGATCAGGATGCGTCCGCCACTCGGTTCGTAAAAACGCGTGAGCAGATTGAGGACGGTGGATTTTCCCGCGCCAGTGGCACCTACTAGTGCTATCGTTTCTCCGGGTTTTGCTTCGATGGTTAGGTTGCTGATCGCCGGTGACTCGTCGGCATAAGTGAAGGAGACATTTTCAAAAACCACGTGGCCGCGCAAGGTTGCTGGGCGCTCGCCCTCGGTGATGTGCGATTCATCCGGTGTATCGATGATTTTGAAAACGCGTTTCGCCGCCACGGTGCCGCGAGTGAACGTTTGCGATAGCGGATTGATGCGCGAAATAGGATCGAAGAGAAATCCCCATGCGACGAGGAAGGAAATCACGGTGCCCGGCGTGAGTTGGCCACTGAGCGTCCACCACGCACCGAACGCGACCATCAGAATAATTCCAGATTCGGCGATGAATGAAACGGCGGGCCAGACAATCGCTTGACCGCGCATCACCGACATGTGTTTTTCTCCAAGTTTGCGCGAGGCATGATCAAATTTTTCCAAGGCTTTCGGCTCCACAGTGTAGGCTTTGATTTGGCGGATACCGGCGAGGTTGTCGTGGAGGATGGCGTTCATCGCGGAGGATGCTTCGGATGAAGCTCGCCACATCGGCTCAGAACGCCGTGACCACCATGCAGTTAGAATCCCGATAAATGGCAGCGGCAATAACGTCACGAGCGTGAGTTGCCACGATTGATAGAGCATGTAACCCATCACGATGAGAAACTGCAACAGCGCGGCGAGTGCCTGATCCACGCCATCGATGATCACGCGGTCCATCGTCGGCACGTCATCAGCCACGCGAGACATGATTTCCCCAGAGGAATTCTTGTCAAACCACTTGATCGGCAGCCGTTGGAGTTTGTCGTAAAGTTCGACGCGGACGAGATGGGTAAGCTTCAGCTCTAACGAATTATTAACGTAAGTGCGCAGAGTAAAAAGCAATTGGCGTGCGAAAATGGCAGCTACGCCAATGGCGGCAGTTGAGAAGATGAGATCCGGGCGATTTTTAGCGATGATGACATCGATGAAACGCATGGTCACGGCTGGTAAAACCAAAACTAACGAGGTGCAAGCCACGGCCATCACCAAAGAAAGCGAACTCTGCAGCGGGAAGCGGAAAGTGTGGCGAAGGATTCTTGCTAGCACGGACATGCCGGTGAGTCAGACCGGATTGAGATGGAGTGAAAAGAAGAAAACGGACGGAAATTTTGCGGCATACTGGGTAAATATTCCCAAATGATGCGCTTCAACTGTGATTTCGCGATCCATTCTTGTTCGGCTCCGCGCATGATTATACCGGACGGTCATGGATTCACAGCGCAACACACAAATCACCGAAACCAAGATCGTCATGTCTGACCCCACAGCCTTGGGCGTGTTCGGACTGGCAATGGTCACCTTCGTCGCGGCTTCTCAGAAAATGGGCTGGACCACCGGAGTGACCTATCTGATTCCATGGGCCTTGTTTCTAGGCTCTCTGGCGCAGATTTGGGCATCGACGATTGATTTCAGAAAAAATAATTATTTTGGCGCGATCGTTCTTGGTGCCTATGGATTATTCTGGGTGGCGGTGGCGCTGCATTGGTCTATCAGTCTTGGCTGGTTTGGAAAAGTAGCTGCAAATGCAGACCCGAAACAGTTAGCTTTCGCATGCATCGGCTATACTATATTTTCCTTATTCATCATGGTCGCCGCGTTCGAGGCCAATAAGGTTTTTGCGGCGATTCTAGTGTTAATCAACATCTTGCTGCCTGCCCTCGCAGTGAGCATTTTAAAAGCAGGCACGCCCATCGGTGCCACCGCTCACCATCTAGCAGCATGGTCGGAACTATTAATCTCGTTGTTCGGTTTTTATGCGGCAGGCGCCGTGTTTCTCAACAGCTATTTCGGTCGCACATTGTTGCCGCTCGGTAAGCCATTCGGTTTAATCCGAAAAGGCCCGGCAAAACCAACCGCCTGATACTGCAAGACGTCACATGCTAGCAATGACTGCTAGAATTTCCTCCACCGCAGAGAGTCGGCCGATGCCTTCGTAGCCGCAGGCGAGATCGCCCTCCGCAGGGCCGATGAATTGGCAACCGTCTTGTGTGAGTTGGGCAATATTGCGTTGCGTGGCAGGATGCAGCCACATCTTGCCATTCATCGCCGGTGCGATGATCACTGGCGTCGTGCGCGGTAGAGCGAGATAGATCGAAGTGAGAGGATCAGGGGCTAGGCCGTTGGCAAAATTTCCGATCACGTTTGCGGTTGCTGGAGCGACCAAAAACAAATCCGCCTGATCTGCTAGATCGATGTGACCGGGCTTCCACGATTGTTTTTCATCTTCCAATGAAACCACCACTGGATTTCGAGTGAGCGTTTGCAGAGTGAGCGGTGTGATGAATTCGGTGGCCGAACGGGTCAGCACAGCATGGACGCAGTGGCCTTGTTTCGTAAGTTGGGATGCAAGGTCAGCAGCCTTAAAAGCAGCGATAGAACCTGTGATGCCGAGGACGATGTTCATGGTGTGGATGTTTTCAGTTGCGCAGAGAGTTTGGCACGCTGCCCCGGGCTTGTCACGATTTTGTCCTACCACTGCGCGATCAAAGACACCCGCCATTCATTCCAAAATTTGGCGAGCGCGTGTTAGAGCATCATCGAAGTGTGCGACCAAATTCGGACGTCCAATGATATCGACAAAACCTGCTTTGCGCAGCATGTCGAGCGGCTGGCGGTGCAGCCCACTGAGAATCACCGTGCCGCCGTGTTTTTGCAGACGCTCAATCACACTCTCTAACGCATTGAGCGCCGTGGCATCCATCGCTGACACCAGATGCAGGCGCAGGATAAGCACCTTCGGCAGAGTTTCCACCCGCTCCATCGCGTCCTCCATTTTCTCCGCCGCACCAAACAAGAACGGCCCAAAAATACGGTAAACCAAGACTCCCTCCGGGATTTCCTTACCCGCAACAAGCTGTTCGTGAGATTCTAACACGTCAGATTCTAAGACCTGCGAAACCTCGGTCGTGTCCGAAACCCGTTTGATATAAAGAATCGCCGCCAGCACCATGCCTACCTCCACCGCCACCACCAAGTCAAAGATCACCGTCAGCGCAAATGTAGTCACTAACACCACCGCATCACTCAACGGCATCAACCGCAACCGCTTGATCTCATGCCATTCACCCATGCGCAACGCCACGAACACCAAAACTGCGGACATCGCCGCCATCGGCACATAGACCGCCCATTTCGCAAACAACAAGATAATACCTAACAATGTAAACGAATGAACGATGCCGGAAATTGGCGAACGCCCGCCGTTGTTCACGTTTGCCGAGGTGCGAGCGATGGCTCCTGTAGCGGGTAGTCCACCGAAAAACGGACAGAAAATATTTGCCACGCCCTGCGCGATAAGCTCGGTGTTGCTGTCATGGCGGTCATCGGTCAATCCATCCGCCACCACAGCTGAGAGCAGAGATTCAATCGCACCTAACAAAGCTATCGCAGTTGCTGGGCCGATCAGATCTCGCACCATCGACCACTCAAAATGCGGCCATGAAATTCCCGGCAGACGCGCCGGAATCGCCTCGCTGCCAAACTTGGAGCCAATCGTGCTGATCCCCAGACTTTCCTGCCATCCGAAGACGGCTACCAGCACCGTGGCACCGAGCATCGCCACAATCGAGCCTGGCACTCGTTTCAATCCGAGCTTTGGCCAAAAAATAATGACTAACAAACAAACTACTGCTAGCACCAGCGTCGGCACGTTGATGTCTCCGATGTGCAGCCACAGCCAGTGAAAACGCTCGAAGAATTCGCTAGGCAAAGAATCGCTGCTACGAATGCCGAGAAAATCACCAGACTGTGTGGCGATGATCGCCACAGCGATGCCAGTGGTGAATCCGCTAGTGACCGGCCAAGGAATGAATTTGATCAACGAACCCATTTTGGCCAAACCCATGATCACCAGAATCACACCCGCCATCACGGTGGCCATCATCAGACCGCTGTAGCCGTGTTTCTCAATAATCAACAAAATGATCGGCACAAATGCGGCAGTAGGCCCACCGATCTGCACCTTGCTGCCGCCGAGCGAGGAAATCAAAAAACCAGCGATAATCGCAGTGATAATCCCTAACGCCGGCGCTGGAAACGGGGTTTGCACTCCACTCGGCACACTTGCAATGCCAAGGGCAAGAGCCAGCGGAAGCGCAATCATGCCAACTGTTAGACCAGCCATCACATCACTTCCTAACTCAGCCCGTCCGTATTTTCCGTTGAACACATCCAGCAAACGCGGTCTAAACCTCGGACGCGCTGAAATCGAACGATTCATTCCCACTTTCATAAACTTATCATTTATTACCCACCCACGTCGCCCATCCCAGACGGCAGTACAAGCTGCACTCCCCCACCCTGCTGATCAAGAGAAACTTGTCTGAATCTAGATTTGATATAATTAATTCGTCATAAATCATCTATTATCTATCAAAAGTTTGATCCATTGACAGAACGCACGAAAATCGAATTCGTGGCGGTATCGATTTTTTCTACAAACCGGCCTGCATGTCCTCAGATTAGCCGCCAAGGATTTCCAAATCTCATGATTTGCGCATCATTCTTCTTGGCAAAAGGCATCAGTCGGATATTGACTCTGTCGAAAAGATTTTCCCATGTCGTTGATCACAAAATCCCCTGTTTTTGATTCCGACATTTGAAGCAGAAACCTCTCACCACATGTCAACGCAACTCGAAGAAACCCTGCAACGGGAAATCGACCGCATCCGCAATAAAATCACCGAGATGTCTGCGCTCGGTGAAATCGCTCTGGGCGATTGCGTGAGAGCGCTGACCGACCGCAACCGCCAGACTGCCTACGCCGTAATCCTGCGCGACCAATACATCGACGAATTGGAACGAGAGGTGGACCGCCTTTGCCTTGAATTTCTCGTCCGCCAGCAACCAGTGGCCGGGCCGCTGCGCTTCGCTTACGCTGCGATCAAAATCAATCTCGAATTGGAACGCGTAGGCGATTACGCCGAGAGCATCGCGCGACAAACGCTGAAATTGATCGATCTCGCGGTGGATTTTCCCATTGAGCGCTTTTTAGAAATCGCAAATCTATCCATTCCAATGCTGCGCGATGCAACGTTGGCATTCGTCAATCAAGACGCCGATTTGGCCCGAGCAACGATTAAAATCGAGCAGGCGGTGGATCTTCTCAAAAGCAAGTTGAACAAAGATCTCATCGCGCTTTTCCGGGAAAATAAGTTGCCATTCGATGCTCTCAATCCGCTTGTCATGATCAGCCGCCGCTTCGAGCACGTCTCGGATCAGGCACGAAATATTTGCATGGAAACACTCTATATGTGTACCGGCGAATATGTGAAACATTCCGGCGCAGAGGCTTTGCGAGTGCTATTTGTCGATGAACACAACGACTGCACCAGCCAGATGGCCGAGGCCATCGCGAACTCGCTCAAGCAGCCTCAATTCATCTTCACCAGCGCCGGACTTGATCCCCAACCAATCAATCCGCAAACGGTTGATTTCATGAAACAACAGGGACTCGACGTGGCGGGCATGCTGCCCAAGTCCATCAATCAGGTGATTGATCTGGATCACTATCACGTCATCGTCGCGCTGTCTCCAGAAGCGCGCAAAGCGTTTCCGCAAAAGCAGCGCAAGGTGGTGTTTCTCGACTGGAGCGTGGCAGATCCATCGAAGTCTCCCGGAACCCATACCGAAGTAACCGCCACCTACCAAAGCACCTATCAATTTATCAACGCGAACATTAAGGATCTCGTCGAAGCCATTCTTGGAGAAAACACAAACCGATAATCTAAAAACATGACCTTTAAATCTATATCAAACCGAAGCATCTTGTTAGGTGCTGCAAACTGCATGATCGCATCCATCCTGCTAACAGCCTGCGGCGGCAAAGGCAGCGGAGGTGGCAAAAAAACCACGATCCAAGTCAAAGGCTCGGACACCATGGTAAACGTCGCGCAAGCATGGGCTGAGGAATACAAAAAAATCTCACCAGACGCGGCAATTGAAGTCTCTGGCGGCGGCTCGGGCGTAGGCATTGCAGCTCTAACCAAAGGCACCATCGACATCGCGACCTCCAGCCGCAACATGAAGCCCGAGGAAATCGCAACCGCCAAGAAAAACACTAACAAAGAGCCGAAGGAATACATCGTCGGCTATGACGCACTCGGCATCTATGTTCACAAAGACAACCCGCTCACAGAAATCACCGCCGATCAACTCGCGCAGATTTACATGGAAGGTGGCAAGTTCACCAAATGGTCTGACATCGGCGTGACCATCCCCGGTGGCGCCAGTGACGAGATCGTGCGTATTAGCCGCCAGTCAAGCTCTGGCACGTATGAATTTTTCCGCGAACACATTTTGAACAAGAAGGATTTCAAACTCGGCTCGCGCGACATGAATGGCTCGAAGGAGGTGGTGGATCTGGTGGCCTCCACACCCACCGCCATCGGCTACAGCGGCATGGGTTACAACGAACCCGGCAAGGTCAAGATGCTCAAAGTATCATCCAAGCCCGGCCAACCTGCGGTGGAACCATCTGTGGCAAATACGCTGGATAAATCCTATCCGATCGCTCGCTCGCTGCAAATCTACACGCTTGGTGAACCCACGGATGAGGTGAAAAAATATATCGATTGGAGCATGTCCGACGCAGGCCAGAAAATTCTGGAAGCATGTGGTTACGTGCCGCTTCCGACCGATGCACGCACCAAGTGATGATATATTATCGATGTTTGGCAACGGTGCTGTTTGAGCGCGCCGTTGCCCGAAAATCCTAACGAAAGCATATGGCTTTACCGTCTCCCACAGGAAAACTCCTGCGCCCAGTGCGTCCAGTTTGGGCGGTATGTGGTGAGAAAATATTCGAGCTGCTCATCCGCTTTTGCGGCGTGAGTGCGATCATCTTCGTGCTGGCGATTTTCTTCTTTGTCTTCAAAGAGGCGGCACCGGTTTTGTGGAGCGAAAATTTCAATCTCGCTCAGTTTCTGTTCAGCCCGGAATGGTATCCCACCTCGGTCTCTAACGTCCGATATGGAGTTCTCGCGTTGATCGTCGGCACTGCGTGTGTGAGTGGGCTTGCGGTGCTTCTCGCCGTGCCATTCAGTCTGGGAGCCGCGATTTTCATCTCCGAATTCTGCGGACCCAAGTTGAAGGAAGTTTTGAAAATCGTCATTGAGCTACTGGCCGCCATCCCCAGCGTAGTGTGGGGTTTCATCGGACTAACGGTCACTAGCAAAATTGTCCAAGAGATGACCGGCGCACCAGTCGGCGTGAACATTCTCAACGGCGGCATCATTCTAGCACTGATGTGTGTGCCGATCATCGCCTCCATTTCAGAGGATGCGTTGAAAGCCGTGCCCGACACTTATCGAGAGGCGGCACTGGCATTGGGCGCAACGCGCTGGCAGATCGTCTATCGAGTATTGCTTCCCGCGGCCAAGAATGGCCTGCTCGCTGCGGTGCTGCTAGGTGTGGGCCGCGCGGTCGGCGAAACTATGGCCGTGCTAATGGCTACCGGTCACGCCGTCAATATTCCGCATGGAATACTCGATTCCGTCCGCACTCTAACCGCCAATATCGCGGCGGAACTCGGCGAGGCACCTGCCCAGTCCGATCACTATCGCGTGCTATTTCTGACAGGCATCCTGCTCTTTTTCATCACCTTTTTAATCAATGTGACCGCTGACTTTGTCGTGCGCGGAATCCGGAAAAAATGAATCGTTCTGAAAAATCTTCCCTTCCCACCGGCACCGACTCGGGATCTGCCAGCCGCTTCACGGCCACCGCGTTTGTTCGCAAAAAACAACATCGCGAAACTGCGGCCAAGTGGATTTTCTTTTCCATGGCCGCCGCGATGGTGCTGCCATTGCTTTGGCTGGTGAGCTACATCGTCGTGCAGGCAATGCCATCGCTTTCGCTGGACTTCCTGCTAGATCCACCATTGCGCGGCATGACCGAGGGCGGCATTTGGCCAGCTTTGGTGGGAACCATCTATCTGATCGTAGTGGCGCTCGCGATTTCAACGCCCGTCGGAGTGCTCGCTGCGATCTATCTAAACGAATACGCCAAAGAAAACTGGTTTCACCGAGTGATCAACATGGCCGTCATCAATCTAGCAGGTGTGCCCAGCATTGTTCACGCGTTGTTTGGTTTAGGAGCATTTGTGTATGCCGCGCAGTTTGGTTATTCGGTGATTTCCGCCGCGCTGACACTGGCAATCATGACAATGCCGGTCGTCATCACTAGCACTCGCGAAGCGCTCGCATCCGTGCCGCAGAGCTTCCGCGAAGCTTGCTGGAACGTGGGTGCCACCCGCTGGCAAACGATCAAAGCCGTGGTCTTGCCAAACTCAGTCGGCGGCATTCTAACTGGAATTATTCTCGAAGTCAGTCGAACGGCAGGAGAAACGGCGCCCATCATGTTCACGGGTGCGGTTTTTTATAAAGCAGTAGAACGCGGGGATTTATTCCCCTACCAACTCAACGATCAATGCATGGCACTTTCCATGCATTTGTTCGCGCTATCCACTCAGGTGCCCGGAGTAAAACCATCCCTGCCGTTTGCCACCGCCGTAGTTCTGCTAGGTGTAGTTTTGGCTGTGAATGCCACCTCGATCACGCTCCGCGTCTGGCTGCGCAACCGGAAAAAATGGTAACCATGCCGAGCCCCACCGACAAACACATCGAGATCCACGACTTGCGACTTGCTTACGGCGCGAAGGAGGTGATTCATGGCATCACTTTCGATATCTATCGAAACGAAATTTTCGGCATCATCGGTCCGTCCCAATCTGGCAAGACTTCGCTGCTGCGCTGCCTGAACCGCACCATCGAATTCAGCCCAGAAGCGAAACTTACCGGCACGATTCAGATCGATGGTGAGGACGTGAATAAAGTTAGAGATGTTTTCGGCCTCCGCCGCAAGATCGGCATGGTCGCTCCACTGCCCGTCGGACTGCCACTTTCTATCTACGACAACGTCGCATTCGCGCCGCGTTGTGCAGGAATGACGAACAAAAATGAACTCGATGGCCTAGTCGAAAAATGTCTTCACCAAGCGGCGCTGTGGGATGAAGTGAAGGATCGTCTCGACAGCCTCGGCACCAAACTATCAGGCGGCCAGCAACAACGCCTGACCATCGCCCGCGCCCTCTCGCACCAACCTGAAATCCTCTGTCTCGACGAGTTTTCCATCGCCATCGACCCAGTGACCACGATGCGCATCGAGGAAGTTCTCAAAGAACTGCGCAAGGAAATGACGATCATTCTCGTCACCAACCTGACCCAACAGGCGCGCCGACTCACCGACCGCACGATGTTTCTCTGGAACGGCGAAATCATTGAGTTAGATAACAACGAAGTCATTTTCGGCGAGCAGCCGAAAGACAAACGAACCTACGACTACGTAATGGGAATTTTTGGCTGAGAAAGAACATTGGAAATGAGCGACGCCCCGGCATTCAGCATCACCACCCGCGACTTGAACCTCTGGTATGCCAAGTTTCAGGCGCTCAAGAATATCAATGTCGATATCAAACACGGCATCATCACCTCATTGATCGGCCCATCCGGTTGCGGAAAAACCACACTTTTGCGCTGCTTTAACCGCGTCAACGAACGCTACGGCTATGTGACCACCGAAGGCGAAATTAAGCTGCTAGGAAAAAATATCTACGACGCAGACATCTCGCTGATAGAACTACGCAAGTCGGTCGGCATGGTTTTCCAGCGACCCAATCCCCTGCCACTCTCGATTTATGAAAATGTGGTTTTCGGCATCCGAATTCACAATGAACCTAGCAGCCTAAAACGCGCCGATCTCGATGACGCGGTGGAAAAAGCTCTCACCGAAGTCGGTCTCTGGAATGACCTCAAGGACCGACTCAACCAACGCGCGATCAGTTTGCAGCTCGAACAACAACAGAAACTCTGCATCGCCCGACTGCTGCCGCTCAAGCCCGAGATCATCCTGATGGACGAGCCGTGCTCCGCGCTCGATGTCGAGGGTACTCGTGCCATCGAGGAGTTGATGTTCGAACTCAAAGGCCGCTACACCATCGTCATCGTCACTCACAACATGGCTCAGGCCCGACGCTCCAGCGACGAATGCATCTTCATGTTGATGGGCGAATTCATCGAACACGCGCGCACCGCCGAGTTGTTCGTCAATCCTCGCAACCCGAAAACCGCTGAATACATCGAAGGTCGTTATGGATGATCTCGATTTTTCGGTTGCCATCACCCAGAGCGGCAGGAAAAGTCGCATTTTACCGCAAGCCATGACAGTGTGTCTGGAGAAAAAACATTTACCATGAAATGGATCTATTGGTTAGGTTGGATGACTTTCAGATCTGCATTCAGATCTTTTTTTGCATTGCGAGTCATCGGCAAAGAACACCTCATCACCGAGGGCGCTGTTCTAATCGCCTCGAATCACCAGAGCTACGTCGATCCCCCGCTGCTCGGCAGCTTATATGATACTGAGATCGCCTATCTCGCGCGTAAAACTCTGTTCACTGGTTTCACTCGCTGGTTGTATTCGAAATGGAACGCCATTCCAATCGATCAGGATCGGCCAGACATGAGCAGCCTCAAAACCATCATCCGGAAACTCCGCCAAGGCGAACCCGTGGTGGTTTTTCCCGAAGGATCGCGCACGCTTGATGGCAGCATCGGCGAGGCCGCACCGGGCATCGGGCTCATCGCCGTAAAATCCGCCGTACCGATTCAACCGTTGCGCATCTACGGCGCACGCGAGGCCCTGCCCCGTGGCTCTGCCCGCATGAACCGCGCCCGCATCACCGTGGTCGTCGGCCCGCCGATTTATCTAACCGCAGAGGAAATTCAAGCCGCAAAAGGCAAAGACGACTACGATCGCATCGCGAAACGCATCATGGCCGCGATTGAGGCGCTCTGATATCTTGGTAAGAGATGAAAGCATGGGAATCACGTGAAGCATGGGAATGATGCAGCGCTGCCAGAAAAGTAGTCTCTGGGGTCCTAGGATATTTAACTTCTGGGACTGACTTGGAAAAGTTTGAGGAGAAGATCTCGTCCATACCCAGGCAGTTGAGGTTCCAATACTACCTCACCAGTGGTGCGTTAGGGTCCACCCAGTCTGCAACGTGACCCTTAGCGTAACTGAAAAGGTGTTTGTGAGAATATGGGATGAAATTCGCACATTCTGCCTTGGGCAACATCGCCAGCACCGCGTCATTCAAAGTGCGGGTGATTTTTTGCATCAGATGGAGGGTGAGCTGTCGTCCTTTGCGAGCCCGCTGCACTTGTTTATGGTTCAATTGCTCCACTGAGGCTTCCACTAACTGGTGATTATTCAATCCCCAGCGGTTCATCAATCTATCCAGCGGCTGCAGCCCATGATCGCGAGTTTCGTCTTGCATGTGCTGGTTTTAGCCTATCTCAAGCACCGACTGAAACATAAAAAACTCGAATTTCACTGCGTTTTACGCGCTTTTTACCTTGTCCCACTCTGCGGTCCAGAGTGGCAGCTTGTCATTGAGATCCAGAATAGGCTCGCACTTTGCAAACATCGCGTCCGGCGGGAAAAGCAGCGGACTGCCACGGAAATCCTCACTCAGTAACGGATAGGCGGCTTGATTCGGTGCACGGTAGCCGATCCACTCCATGTTTTCTGCTGCCACCGTCGGCTCGCAAAGATGGTTGATGAATTGGTGCGCGAGATCTAACTCTCGAGCATCTTTGGAAATGCAAAGATCATCACAAGGAAACGTCGAACCTTCACTCGGAATAATGATTCGGATATCGTCGTTTTCTCCTGCCACCTGCATCAAATCACCGGCGTAGCCATGCACCAGATAGAATTCGCCTGAACCCAAGCCTGTCTTGTATTGTTCGTTCTCAAACTTCGCGATGTTTTTTTTCCAGCCAATCGCTACGTCCCGTGCGGCTGCTAGCTTTGCTGGATCAGTGGAATTGAGCGAGTGACCGAGAAATTTCAGTGCCGCACCAAGAACCTCGCGCATGTCATCGAGCAATGTCGTGCGACCCTTGAGATCGGCGCGGTCTAGCAGCGACCATGAATCCACCGGATTGGAAACCTTCGATGCCAGATATGCCAGACAGGTGGGTGCCATCATATAAGGCACGGAAATTTCCATCGTCGCATCAGGAGCCTTGGCCAAATACGCGGGATCGATATGGGATAGGTTTGGTAGTTTGGTGTGATCTAACTTCTGCACCAGCCCCTTGCGCTTGAGCGCCTGCACGGCGTAGGACGATGGCACAAGCAAATCATACCCACTCGCACCAGCCTCTAACTTCGCAAGCATCGACTCATTGGAATCGAAAGTATCAACCACCACTGTGCAGCCGTGTGCCTCTTCAAACGTCGCTTTCGCCTTCTCGCTTAAATAATCTGCCCATGAAAAAACCGTGAGCTTTTTCGTGCTTTTAGCATTCTTGCAGGACGTCAGTGAAGTCGCCGCGAAAGTCGCAGCTGAACTAACAAGGAAAGATCGGCGATTCATATTCGAATGGGATTTCATGTTCAATCAAGATGACAATGAATGCTTCGCAAAACGCAACGCGCTGGCAAGTGGAATCCCGCTACAGCAAGGTTCTCTCTTGATTCATTAAGAAAACCGTAGTATTTCCACCTTCGCAAAAGCAGTATGGCGAAACGAGAGCGCAAAATTTCAGCCAATCGATCTCCGGTCAATCATCGGAGGTCGCGCATGTCGTTTGCGGAAGTGGTGAGTCTGGCAAATCGGCGTGCGCACGATGAGGCGAACCGGCGTAGTGGCAGGCGCGAAATGAAGTCGGTGCGGGCAGCGATCGAAGCGACGGAGTTGGATGACGAAGAAGAAGAGCGGATCGAGTGGACACAGCGATTGAAGCGCATCGCCATGGGCATCATGCTGTTGCCATTTTGTTGGGTGACTCTGTGGACTTTTCTATCACGTTTTGAACACACGCTGGGACAAGGGTTTTGGCAATCACGGGAGTTCTGGTATTTTACCGTCGGGGCACTGTGGATGTTTGCTTGGTTCACTTTCCGCTTGTGTCGTTCGTTTCTGACTTTTGTATATGTGTTAGGTCATGAACTGACTCATGCGGTGTTTGTTTGGGCGTTTTTTGGCAAGGTGACAGATTTTAAAGCAAGCTCTCAGGGCGGTTACATCACCACCACTAAGACCAACATGCTAATCGCGCTATCACCGTATTTTGTGCCGTTCTGGGCCGTGGTTTTCTCGCTGGTGTTTGCCGTTTTAAAACACTTTCTACAGCTCTCACCGACATGGGATTTGGTCTATTACAGCGGCCTCGGAATGACGTGGACATTTCACATCGTGTGGACGATCTGGATGCTGCCGCGCGATCAACCGGACCTCAAAGAGCACGGTACATTTTTTTCGTTAGTCGTAATTCTGCTAGTAAATTTGGTGTTACTAGCGGCTCTGCTGTGTGTGGCGGCGGAATCTCCATGGCAAGACGCGAAGGCATTTGTGATGGAGTGGGTGCGCTGGGCGACCACTTGGTTGGGAGTGGTCTGGCGCTGGCTGGTGCAGGCTCACAGTGAATTTCGCGCAGCGGGAAAGTTCTGACTTCCAGCGTTTTCCGGATTGCCATCGGCGATAGACGGGGAATGCTTTCGGCATGATTGATTTGGATGCCAACGCGACGACTCCCCTGCTGCCGGAAGTTCTCGATGAGATGATGCCATGGTTGCGTGACATCCATGCGAATCCATCGGGATCGTATGCGGCGGCAAAACAAGCCCGCGCGGCCATCGAGCGGGCCCGGGAATCGGTGGCGACATTGATTGGTGCGCAACCAGACGAAATCATTTTCACTGGAGGCGGCACTGAAAGCGTGGCCAGCGCATTGCATTCACTCGACCGACTCACTGGCACGGGTGCCGCTGTCGTTTCTGCGATCGAACACAGTGCCGTGCTTCGTTGCGTCGAAAAAATGGATCGGCAATCCAGTCTAGTGGCAGTCAGTGCGGGAGGACGGCTGGACCTCACAAACCTATCAGAACTCCTGGATGATGCAGCGTTTCTATCCATCATGGCGGCGAACAACGAGACCGGAGTTATCCAACCACTGCGCGAAGCAGCAAATCTAGCACGCACTAAAGGCCTACCGATCCACAGTGACGCGATTCAAGCCGCTGGAAAAATCCCACTGGACGTGAAAAATCTAGGGGTGGATATGCTTTCTCTATCCGCTCACAAGTTCCATGGACCGAAGGGCGTGGGCGCGCTTTATGTGAGAAGTGGCCTGCGTTTTGAGGCGATGATTCACGGCGGTGGTCAGGAGGCTGGCAGGCGGAGTGGTACGGAAAACACCGCCGGTATCGTGGGCATGGGAGCGGCGGCAACACTCGCGCTAAAAAATCTATCCAATCATGAAGCCGCTGAATTATCCTCGTTGCGGGATGCATTCGAGGCCAAAGTTCTAGCAGGAATTTCAGGAGTCATACCAAACGGCGACCGCGAATGGCGGCTGCCGAATACCAGTCATCTATCATTTGAACACTGCGATGCTGCGGGATTGCTAATCCTGCTAGATGAGGCTGGGGTTGCTTGTTCCGCAGGCTCGGCGTGCATGACTGGCAAACAGCGCCCGTCCCATGTGCAACTCGCCATGGGCATTCCTGAAACCCGCGCCAAAAGCAGCCTGCGCCTTAGTTTTTCTAGCTGCAATACGCCTGCGCAAGCACTGGCGGCAGCCGACATTCTAATCAAATCCGTGGAAAAATTGCGCCGCGTGCAAGCATCAGGAGTCGGACCGGTGACGGTGTATTCAGCCTGAAGCTGATTTTAATTCGACAGTGATTTGCCTACAGAAATCAGCCGCTGGAGTGTGCGCTGAACCTCTGGCTTAAAATTGCTTTCGCGCGCCGAAGAAAGCTGTTGCGTGAGATCCGCCACATTCGGACTCTTCCGTAGTATCTCGGAAATATTGGCTTCAGCGGCGTCACGAATTTGATCGTTCGTCGTCGAGGAAAGCAACTGCAACAACTTAGCAAAAACATCGTCTCTCGACATCTGGCGGATTGATTGGAGAGCGGAAACAACTAGCGTTGGATTGTCGTTAGAAAGCGCAAATTCTAACATTGGAGCAAGGATTGCGCTATGATTGCGGACTCGAAGAACATCGCTGATGAGGACTTCTTTTGCACGTATGGATAATTCCGGACCACTAGTTAGAAAACTAGCGATGCGAGAATCCAAATCCGTGTTGTCGGTGGCTTTGGCAATTGCCAGTGCCGCGCCCACTCTCTGGAGTTCTGTCTCGGATTCATTTCCAACTAACGAATCAAGCAAAAGTTGAAACATACTGTTATCAAGCGGGATTTCGGTGACTCCAGTCTGTCCCGCCTTGGCGACAATCTCATTGACCATGCTGGCCGAGCGTTTGATCTTAATACCTTTGAACAAAAGCCCTGCTAGAATGAGCAGCAACAGAGCAATCACAACCGCGAAGGCAATTCTGGCATTTTTACTAATTTTGTTAGTCTTTTTCTCAGTCGGCAACGGGTGGGACAAACGTTGGTTTTTTGCGAGTGGCTCAATGGGGGCGGCAATGATTTCCGGTATCTGTTGAGTGGATGTGTGTACGCTAGGTTTGAATCCTTCCGGTGGGGCTAACGGTTGTGGGGCCGTTTGAGTGATCACAGCGGCAGGCTCGATCGTAGGAACTTGCGCGGTTTGCACCGTCTTGGCTATTGGCACTACTTGGCCTGCGGCATTCGCCCTAACGGGAGGCGTTCCGGCTTTGGTCACGGAAACCGGAGCCAACAAACGAGCGCGCGGTGGCCCGGTGGGAGTCGGCGGGACGCCAGTGCTCATGACCGGATTTGGCATGCGGTCGTTTTGCAGAAAAAGTGATAGTGCCTCTCTCGCAGATTCCGGGCGGTCATGCGGATGGCGGTTGAGATGCCACATGATCCAGTCACAAGCCCATAGCGGAATGCCAGAACGCACATCTTTGAGATTAGGCACTGTGTGGAGTAAGTGAGCTGCCATCACATCGTTGCTGGTCTTACCATCAAACGGATAACGCCCTGTTAGTGCCTGATAGTAAACGCAGCCGATCGAATACATATCTGAGCGCACATCCAACGGCGTTCGTTCAAATTGCTCGGGCGGCATGAAATAGATTGAGCCGAATACCACATCAATGGATGCCAAATCATGTTTCGACTGCGATTGACTTAACGATGCTAGACCGAAGTCCACGATCTTGACCTGAAATTTTCCCGAAGGCAGCCAAGTGAGCATCAAGTTAGATGGTTTCAAGTCGCTGTGAATGAGATTGAGCTCTTGCGCGGCGATGAGAGCTTCCTGAATTTGCATCGTCAATTCTTTAAAATCCGGCCATGTTAGTGGTGCGCGTTCGATCAATTCATCAAGCGTCTTACCGGTGATCAATTCCATCACCACATACGGGCCTTCCTCATCCGCACCGACATCGTAAATGGTCACGATATTCGGGTGTTGGAGCGAGGCGAGCGCACCAGCTTCCTTGACGAGTTGTTTGGTGGATTCCTCCTGTAGTTCTGGATCACCCACCACGTTAGAAATTCTTTTAATCGCTACTTCGCGATTCATCCGAGTGTCAAAACTACGATAAACGGCGCCGAGACCACCTTGACCGATTTTTCCTAGGATTTCGTAACGATCTTCCATAATTTTAACTTCGCGTATTTACCGGAAAACGTCATCCACCTGCAACCATAAAAACCTCTATGGTTTTTCTATCATGAAGCAGCTCGCTCCAGACGCTCACGCCGATAGAGAGTCGGGGAAAGGCCGACGATTCTGGCAAAACTACGATTGAATTGTGAAAGCGATTGGTAGCCGATAAGAAATGCGATTTCAGAAATGCGCGCCTCTGGTTTTAACAGCTCACGCTTGGCCCAGTCAATCCGGCAACGGTTGACGTAATCGGTGAGAGTTAGACCGGCATAGTCTTTGAAAAGCCGACAGAAGTGTGACTCGCTCAACCCAGCCTCGCGGGCGACGTGGCCGAGCGGCAGCGGTTGATCGAGATTGGCGTGGATGTACTTACGCGCTTTAGCAATCGCAGATGGCTCGCTGCCTTCTTCGATGATCGCCACGGATTCTGCATGTTCGCTCAACTGTTCAGCGAAGCTTTGTAGCAGGGTCACCATGCTTTGGTATCGCAGCGGCTCGACTGCACGGGTTTGAAAATAGGCTTGTTTGAGGCGATCACGAGAATTTTTATCCAGTGTCTTGCGACCGATCGCGCCTAGCAGTTTTTCAAACTGCTCTTCTGATGGAATTACACTGAAAACCTGACCGGTTTTCAGATAGGCGATCACTGAAGCTCCCATCTTGACTGGCACTGCGGTGGCACATAACCCGGCAAAACAATGGCAGGTGCTAGGACCTGCCACTTCTGCTTCTTTCATCAAGCGCCGATTCGTTTCCACGCAAGCCCCACAGGCTGTATCACAGATGTTGAGAGCTTCGCAAAACGGGCTTCGATTGACTTTTTGGTCATCCAAACACCAACCATCAGGATCTGCCGAAACAATGCGTAAGGGCAAACCCGTCGCTGTGCGGAATGCTTCTTGATACATCTTGTAACGGTCCGAATTTGCGATTCGTTGAAGCAGCGAAATTTCGAATTCCTGGTGAGGTTGAATGGCAGCTTGGATCATTGGTAGTGAGGAAGTCGCGGCGACGCTATGAGAGTTCTAAAGAAAGTTCAACTATTGTTCGCAGAAATTCTGCGGAAAATGGTCACGACGATCAGAATCGAGACTACGGAACTCAGCGGCATGATGATAGCGGCCACTAACGGACTCATTTTTCCCGCCATGGAAAATGCCACAGTTGTTATGTTGTAAATCACTGCAAAAGCAAATGCCGAGCGGATCGCCAGCATCCGCGCTCTGGACGCCGCCATGAGTTTTGGAAAAAAACCTAGCCCCGAGCCGAGGGTGTAAAAGTCCGCTTTGGACTCGAGCAGACTGCGGTCCACCACCGGAGTGCCCGTCACCAACGCAGCGTCGAAAGCGAGCGAGTCGTTCGCGCCATCGCCCAAATACAGCACTTGGTGGCTACCGAGAGCCTCCACACGCATTGCTTTTTCTTCCGGAGAAAGGCCTCCAACCGATTGATCCTTAGTGAGTCCAAGCGCCATCGCCATGGCCTCAACTTTGTCTGGATGATCGCCGGACAAGATGTGCAGAGACATGCCAGATTTCTCCAGACTGCGCAGAACCTCCACCGCACCAGGCCGCAAAGATTCGCTGAATTGAAACGCCGCCACAAGGCTGCCATCTTTGCGGAGTTCGCTGCCCGACGCATCGGCCACCGCGTGATCCGCTCCATTTCCAGACCAACCGGATTTGCCGAGCGACCACGCACCGTCAGCTATCATGGTCACGCCGGTGCCCGGAAATTCATGGATTTCGCGATGCCCGTGATCTGCCAAAAGTTTTTGCCCGCGATTTCCCAGAGCCTCCAACAACGAGCGCGCAATCGGATGCAGCGAGCCACGGGTCATGCGAACCAACGCCAGCGCAGCAGCATCATCGAGATCGGAAACCGCCTCCGGGTTTTCCAAAACCGGCCGCTCCAGCGTTAACGTCCCGGTTTTATCGAACACAATCCGCCGCACGCGCTGCAAACGCGACCAAATCGTCGCATTGCGTACAAACACGCCCAGCCGTTCCAGCGCAGAAGCAGCCATGTCGTCGGCAAACGGAATCGCCACCCCGAGCGCACACGGACAAGAAACAATGAACACCGAGATCATCGCTTGAGCGCCGGTTAGCCAGTCACCGCGCATTCCCCAGAGGAATAACGCCGCGATTCCCAGCACCAGCACGACGCTCAAATACACCCGAAGTAGCCGATCCAGCCCCGGATTCCCGCGATCCCCCGCCCCACGTGACGTCAGTTTCGCCAGCAGCGAGTCCTCCCACTTTTCCTCCGCCAACACCGCTACCGGCGCCCGACTGAGCAAAATCGCCCCGGCAGAAAGCCGCGCGCCAGCAGAAAACTTCACCGGATCCGCCTCACCATGAATCCATTCGAGCGAAAAATCCGCATCGCCCGCCGATAAAATCCCGCTAACTGGCAGCGCTTGCCCCGGCGCAAGCTGAAAAACGATGCCCGGCACGATTGCACCGAGATCCACCGTTGCACCGCTGCCATCTGCTAGCGGAACCGCCTCCGGCACCGGTTGTTGGCGGATCAGACGTCGGCGATTTCGATCCACCGCAGCAGTTTGCAGATACCGTCCGGTCAGCATCAAGAAAACGAAGATCGACACAAAATCAAAATACATCAGGCCTTCCTTGCCGATCACCCAGCCACAGATTGAACCGACGTAAGCCGCGATCAATCCCAACGCAATCGGCAGATCAATGTGCAGCGATCCGGCCCGCACCGCCCGCCAGGCGCGTTCGATGAAATATCCACTGCCGACCAACATCGAGAGTGTCGCAGATAGAAAGGCGATCAATTTGAACAAACTCGCAAATTCAAAATCCGCAGGCATCCCGAGATAAATCGGCAGCGAAAACGCCATCGTATTCAATGCGAACGCAGCACAAAGCCCGAGCCGCCCGGCCAACCGCCGTCGTTCGTGATCGCCACCACCCGAAGCCGTGGGTGCCCCGACATAACCAAATTGGCAAAGTTCGCGCAAAAACGCCTCTAGGTCACATTTTCGCGGCACCCATTCGAGATGCAGTCGGCCGTTTGCAGGATGCGCCGCCGCACGAATGCTGCCCGGATGCCGCGCAAATAATTTTTCGACCAACCAAACACAACCCACACACGAAATTCCCTCCAAGCCCAAGTCCATGCGCGCCTCCTGATCCCGAGCGTCGGCCTTGCTCTCGGCCTCGGCCACTTTTGCCGCCAGCCACGAAAAATCATGTTCTTCAAATGGCCGACTGCGCACCGGCGTCACGGCGAGCCCTTGTTTCAAGTCATAAAACTGCTCAAATCCCTGTTCAGAAATCAACGCCGCCACATACTCACAACCCCGGCAGCAGTAACGATCTTCCGCCGATTTTGCGGCAAATTCCGTCGCACAATGTTCGCAGCTCGCCATGCGCCGCACAGTGAAGTCCAAAGCCAAAAACGCAAAGTGAAAATCAAAAAACGCGCGACCAAAAAAATTGGAACATTGCATATTTCAGCCCCCCACTCGCGTTTCCCATGCTGATTTCTGCTGGACGGTCGGATTGAAGAGTGTCTGAATCCATTCATGCACGGGAAGACGTCTTCCGCAGGTAAGCGCCATGGCGAGCCACTCGGTGATCAGAACTCTCGTGGAGTGGTTCGATCCCGTGAGGAAGAGGAGGAGGAAGATGAACCTTGCGTGAGGCTTTCCGCAGATTCGGCGATGCTCATCAAGGCTGAGAGTTCCGCCGAGGCATCTGACAATAACAAACCGGTGATTCGCCTTGAGGTGACGCAGAAACACATTGAAGTGGTTCGTGAACCCAAGGAGCCTGCCGTGCGCTTGGAGCAACAGGGAGATCTGGAGCAGCCATACCGCAGCCATGAGCCGGGAGTTGAGGCCATTATTGACCTCTCTGAAACTGCGGTAATCTCGACGGAGGAACTCTGGGAGCAGCACCAGCCTAAGGACGTAGGGACGATCCCCATTGGATGGATCATCCTACTCAGTCTGCTGATAGTCAGTGGCTTGATTTGGTCTCTATCCCAATGGAAAAAGGGAAATGACGAGATCCGCCAAACTCAAAAGAAGGTCGAAATCCTGCAGAAGAACGATGAGAAGGAAGTGATGGAGGCAACTCAACTCGTCAACTCGATCCATGCCGCTCTGATAGATTATTTTAAGTGCACTACAATCGCAGAGCTTGGATCTCACGTCCGGCATCCAGAACGCGTTGTCCCGCTAATGCAGGCACATTACAAAGATCAACCGGTATTTATTGGAACGGTTTCGAGCATCAATCATCTACGACCTCTTAACATCGATCATCGAACCCGATTTTGGGTCGCCGCTGTCATTCTCTCGAATGGTCACAAACCTCTCATCAACCTCGAATGCACCCCATCCGGCGCGGTCTTGATCGATTGGGAAAGCTTGGTTTGCTATCAATCGATGAACTGGACGGAATACGCTCAAAAGCGTCCTGCGGGCACCACCATGGATTTCCGGGTTTATGGCGAACCGATCGACTTCAACACCCATGAGTTTGAGAACGGCAAAGACTGGCTTTGCATACGCCTCACCGCCTATGACAGCATGGAGTTTCTATTCGGCTATGCTCGGATCCACAGTGAGGAGGGTGTCAACCTCCGCGAAATGTTTAAAAAAAACAAATTGCGTAAATCCACTCTGACTCTCCGACTGACGCTGCCCGATGGACTTCAATCCCCACGTGGCGTCCTGATCGATAAAATACTGAGTCCGGGTTGGATTTATTTGGATCCTCCGGATTCCTCGCTTCCCCCGAGTTCAGCTACGCCAACAGATTTCGAGATAGAAGCGATGAAAGACAGACACTAACAATCAGCCAAAGAACATGTCACAGAAAACGAAGCCTGTCATATTCACGGCACTGGCATCACTGAAGAAACCTCCATGCGCCAAAACTCTTTGGCCTGAGAAGGCGTTACAGGGAGGATTAAAAACCTGCCAGTGGCATCGAGTTGCGGTTGAGTGAGCGCATCGGTCCATGCAGCTAGATCCACGCTGTGCCGGAGTTTCCATGTGCATGCACTGAGGGTGGATGCATCGACCTTGCACGCGACCCGCAAAACCCCTGCATCACGCGTGATGGTCAGCGGATTGACACTCATTTCCCGAGGATTGCCGCCGCTTAGATATTCCATGGCATTTGCGACCCCATCTTGATCGGGGTCTGCCCACATGCCGGAAATGGCGTCATTGTTTTGCTCTGCGGCGCTGAAGTAGCTGGGATCGGTCCGCCATTGCGCATAATAAAGTGCCAGTGCCCAACTGGCAGATTGGACTTCAAACGTGCCGACGTCACCGGAAGTATTGTCTGGCATCAACTTGGGAATCGCTCCGGCACCGGCAAGCACTCCGCCTACTGCATGGATTTTCCGGTCCACCCGCCCCCAGATCACGGTGAAAGCATCGTCACTCGAATCACCTGTCGCATCGTCAATATCGAAAGCACCCACGAATCCAAAGACAGCGGGAAATCTCAAATCGTTTTGTCGGAGCAACAATACCTCCCCTGCTGTCGTGCCGATTTTATCCATTCCGTTATGGGCGAACATATACATCAACTTACCCGCAGCGGCCGTCCCCACGTCTTCGATGTAACCAGAAACTCCCCACAAACTTCCAGAGTTTTGATAGACACTGGTATCCACGTTGTGCCAATGAGCGCTCCATTGTACGAAATTGGCAGACGTTGGCGTGAAGCCATCGGAAAACCACCCGAGTTCCCACGTCAAAACATTCTGATTCGCGACACCTCGCGAATCAAAGGTGAGCGGGTGAGCGCTGAGATGAGTGCCCCACCCCACCGACTGCCCAGATGCTGAGAGCGGAGCAAGTGCCATCAGGATGAGTGTCCGGATAGAAAACCTCAGAATTTCTACATTTAAAAAACCGGACACCATTTTAACCCCCGATTTCACAAATTTTTCAGAATAGAATTTGAAAACAATCACCGGCGACGGCGGAGCAGCAACAGCATTCCGAGCGCACTTAGGAGAGCAGCAGAGGGCTCGGGAACTACCTGCCAAGTGGCAAACTGCGCCTCAAAGGTGCCGTTGCCATTATCGTATGGAGTCGCATTGCTGTCTGGAACCACGAAGCTAAAGATCCCACCACCGGTCAGAATGCCATTGTTGCCATTGGCATCGGCATACATTTCCCGGTCCACTCGACCCCAGATCACCGTGAAATTGTCGTCATTGAAGGACTTTCCGTCATCCGTTGGATTATTGGCAATGTCGAACGTTTCTTGGTTAGGAGAACTCGGGAAAAGCAATCCATTCTGGCGATAGATCAAGGCTTCACCCTGCGGGGTGCCGATTTTGGCGAGGTCATTGTAGGCAAACACATACATTTGTTTTCCCACAGCAGCAGGGGCGACTGAATAGTTGTTTGTGGCAACCGCCCAATATACATTATCCCACTCTTTGTGGTAATTGGTGTCCACGGCTTTCCAATTGTCAGCCCATGTTGCCCAGTTGGTGGCATCCGGGGTGTAGCCGTCATTGAAGTAACCCAAATCCCAGATATTGGTATTATTATCCACCGTGCCAGTAGAGTTGAAGGCAAGCGGGTTCACGCTGACGCTCGAACCCCATGCCACGGTCTGGCCATGCAGAACCGATAGGGATGAGAACATTCCCGCGATCAAAGCGGAGAACCATAAGAAAGTGGATGTTTTCATGGTCAAAGTTCGTTGAGGGTGAAAATAATTTGGTTTCAATTTCATATCAATTGGGCGGAAATATAGGGCAATTTATATCACATATTACGGTGCTGGCTGGACCCACGGAGCGGGATTCCATGGAAGCAGGTGCGTCCATTCGAGCTGATCAGCTTGCACTTTGACGTGGGCCGAACGGCAGTGAGAGAACAAGGGCGAGTCCGAGGTGATGTTGTCGGGAGTTCCCTGAGTCCTCCAGTTTCCGTCAGAGTGATAGAAGTTGCTGGTCCAGCCGACTGCATTGATCGTCGTATCAGCAATCCAGTTGAGGGTCTGGGAGGCACTTCCCACCGTGGAACTGGCGATGAAGCCATTCCCCGTGGTCATATCCAGCGATGCCGGTGATGCATCAAACGGATAGCCAAGAGCCATGAAGTTCAGCCCGGTAGTCCCCAGTTTGACCGGACGGCGGAAGTCGTTGTAGCGCAGTTCTCCGAGGGACAGCAACTCGTTGAGATCCGTCGGATTGGCATGCACCACCATCATTCCAGTGCCGGGAGCAATGATCAGCGGATTTTGGCTTGAGAAACCGGCTCCTTGCTTCACCCAGAAGTTCGTGAACAGGTTGTAATAGGTGTCATAACCGGTTCCCGTGTAGAGCAATACCTGATCCGCACTGCCGGGCGATGATGCCTTGTCCCACTCGCCATTCACATAAACGCTGCCCAAGGTATCATGCCTTCTCACCACGAAGTGACTTGCTGCCAGATTGGAAGGCAACACGTTGGTGGTGTTGTGCGCGCTGGCGAGGTCCAGGATGAAACTATTAACTCCACCCGAGGCGATGTTGAAACGCTGGCCTTCACCTGAGCCATCGGTGAACTCGATGTAGCAGGTCGCACCGCCCGCTAGATACGTACTGAGGTCCTGCCCCTTTCCTGAGGTGGCCGTAGTGATTGTGGAACCTGCGGCGCTGTCCACGATCCCGGTAAACACGGGCATCGAGCTGAAGTTCACGCCGTAGGACTGACGTTTGCCATCAATCCACTGACGGCTCCAGCCTTGGACGAGCGTCCAACTGCCGCCCGGATTGCACGGGGTTTCCACCTTGAGGCGAGCAAATCCGCGATCACGGGTGACATCTAGATTGCCATCGATGTCGTGGACATTGCGCCAGATTAGCGTCTGGGTGGTGTCACCGTTTTCGATGATTTCCGGTTGGGTGGCCACTGGCGTCCAAGAAGCCACGCCAATCTGCGGGTCGTGACTGACATACAGTGTGACCACCGCATCGAAGCGGCCTTGGGGACGGACCCAAGAGATATCCACGCCTCCCGGTTGGCCTCCAGGAACGACAAGCGTGCCATTTTTAGCAATGGTCATGCCCGCGCGGCGGGTGGTGCCGCTGACCCGGTGATCGCCCAGTTCTGGATCGCCGCCGAAGACGTATTCCTGATCTTCGGGGAACACATCGCCGTCGGTATCAGCCGCATTGCTCAGGTTCCAATCGGGGCAACCCATCGGCGGGAACCAGCCGTATTCATTATCCTTCGGATCGAGCACATCAACAATGCCGTCGCAGTCAGCGCTAACGGCGTTGTCGATCATGCCATCGGGGACCGGGGTGATGTCTAGCGCGCCAAAGCCGTTGTCCACGATGTCGAACACACCGTCGCCATCGCTATCGAGGTCGCGATAGTCAGGAAGCAGGTCGGCATCTGCATCGACTGGTGCCACCGCGCCAGCATTTGCCACGATGCCGTCCGCGTTGACTATTCCGTCGGCGATGCCGTCGAGCAGGCCACCGACTCGGGTGTCCACGATCCCGCCGTTGCCGCTTTCCATCAAGTCTCCGATGGAGTCGTTGTCGGAGTCAAGATCCAAACCATCCGGGCGAAGGTCCCCGTCGGTGTCGCGCAAGGTGTAAGTGATCACGCCGCTGTCGGTTGCGGTTTCCACCGAGTTAGCAAGGCCGTTATTGCCTTGGGTGGTGTCCACGCGGCCGTCCTTGTTGGCATCGAGTGCGCCGTGGCCGGCTTCGACGAGGTCAAAGATGCCGTCGCCGTCGCTATCGAGGTCGAGGATGTCCGGCACGCCATCGCCGTCGGTGTCGCCGTCGAGATCGCAGTTGTTGGCAACTTCCACGGTGTCGGGAATCCCGTCGTCGTCGGTGTCCAGATCGATGTGGTAGCCGTCGATGCCGCCGTTGACTTGGGTGCCGACCACTGCAGTGACGGTGGTCGGGTCATCACCTTCGGTTTGGGCGTAGCCGGTCGGGTATTGTGCGTCGGCGTTATCCACATCGGCGGTAGTATTGCCAGGTGGCACGGTGGCCGACCAATTGCCGTTGCTGTCAGTGACGACCGTCTGGGTAATGTTGTTGGAGTCGGTGACTTTCACGTCCACGTTGGCCAGGTTCGGCTCGCCCCCGTCCTGATCGCCGTCACCATTGATGTCGATGTAGAGGTGCCCGGCGATGGTGCCGGGTTGCTCTTCCACGAAGTTCTGGTTGGCGGTGGTGACGCCGGCACTCACGGTGACCAGCGTCACATCCCCAATGATGTTGAGATTGTCACCGTCCACGTCGCTCACGCTGAGGTAGCCGGAGGGTTGCGTTTCGACGATCTTGTAGCTACCGGGCGGCACGTTGCTGAAGCTGTAGCTGCCGTCCGCCTGGGTCGTCGTCGTGGTCGGCTGTACGCCGCTGATGTTCGGATTGCTGTCGATGTCGTTGCCGCTGCTGTCCTTGAGGGTCAGGCTCACGTTGGCGATCGGGGCGGTGGATTCGCCCACGTTGTCGTTGTCCGTGTCAGCCAGGACGGAACCGGTGACGCTGCCAAGCTGCTCGTCCACGAAGTCGTTGCCGCTGTCGGTTTCATCTGCTGCCAGGGTCACCGCAATGCGGTTATCTAGGGTGCTGCTGTTGGCGGCATCCGCCGGGGAGCCTATGTCCGTCGTGCTGTCGGTATCGCTCAGATCCAGATAGCCCGTCGGCTGGGTTTCCACGACCACATAGCTGCCGACCATGACGCCGCCGAAGCTGTAGGTGCCACCGACCCCGGTGAGCACCGGACTGCCGTAAACCACGCCGTCGGACGGATCGCCATCGCCATTCGGATCGGTGTAAAGCGTCACGGTCACGCCGGTCAGGGCGGCGTCGCCCGTGTTATTGTTGTCGGTGTCCGCCTTGACGGTGCCGGTGATGGAACCGGTGCCGCGATAGCCGAAGTCCACCGTGGACAGGGTGGCGTTCACGCCAAGGCTCAGGGCGGCCACGTAGTTGGCTGTGGCCGTGCCGTCGAGGTCATAGCTCGGGGTGAGGCCGGCGGGCAGGGTGCTCGTTTCGACCATCACTTTGTAAGTGCCGCCATTCATGCCGATGATGGCGTAAAGGCCGCTGCTGTCGGTGGTGGCAAAGGGTTCGCTGGTGCCGCGGAGGCCATTGCCGTCGAGATCGATGAAGACCGTCACGCCGGAGAGCGGAGGCTCGCCCGACTCCTGAATGCCGTCGCCATCAACATCCACCCAGACGTAGTCGCCCAGCGGCGTGCTGGTGCCTACATAACCGAAGTCCGCGTTGTTGTTGGTGGTGGCGGCGGGCAGCACGACCGTAGCCGCATTGAGCGTGCCGGTGCCGTCGGCATCAAACGTGGCGATCACCGTGTCCGGCAGCGTGGAAGACAGCACGACGACGTGGTAGGTTCCGGCAGCTAGACCGCTGAAGCTGTAGCTACCTGTGGCGGACGTGGTTCGGATGGGTTCGGTGGATTCCCAGGTGCCATTGTTGTTGAGATCCAGGAAGACCTGCACTCCGGAGAGCGGCGGTTCGCCCGCCTCCTGCACGCCATCAGCATCGCGATCCAGCCAGACGTAGTTACCGATGGTGCTGCTGCCTACATAGCCGAAGTCCACATCCGAGCGGATTTGGTTGGCCGCCAGAGTGGCGGAGGCCGCATTGGGGGTGGTGGTGCCGTCCAGATCATAGGACGGGGTGAGGCTCGCAGGCAGCGTGGTGGTGTCCACCCGCACCGGATAACCGGTGCTGTTGGCGTTGAGTCCGGTGATGAAGTAGATCCCGCTGGCGTCCGTCACACCGGTGGGCTCACCGGAGTCATAGGCGGAATTGCCGTTGGAATCGATGTAAACGCGCACTCCCGCCAGACCCGGCTCACCGACTTCCTGGGTGCCATTGCCGTTGAGGTCGTTCCAAACATGTTCGCCAAGGGTGGCGTTGCTCTGGAAGCCGAAGTCCACATCCGTCCGGTTCTGAGCCGCGGTCAGCGCGACATTGAGGGCAATGCCGTTGGGGCTTACCGTGGTGCCGTCCAGATCATAGGTCGGGACGGCACCAGGCGGCAGGGTGGAGGTGTCCACCATCACTTTGTAAGTGCCGGGAGTCAGGTTGCTGATGGTGTAGGCTCCGGTGGAGTCAGTGGTGGCGAAGGGTTCGTTCGTATCGAGAATGCCGTCCCCGTCCAGATCGATGAAGACCACGGCTCCCACAAAGCCGACTTCGCCGACTCCCTTTGAACCATCACTGTTGATGTCATTCCAGACCAGGTCACCAATCGAGGCATTGCCGCGGTAACCGAAGTCCGCACTCGTCTCCGCCTGGCCCGCGCCCAACGTGACATTGGTCCGGCTGGCGGTGCCCACGCCGTCGAGGTCAAAGGTTGCCGTCACGCCTGCAGGCAGGGTGCTGGTGTCCACGCGCACAAGGTAGCTGCCCGGGGCGAGGTTGCTGATCAGGTAGGCGCCGGTGGCGTTGGTTACGCTGGTCGGCTCGGTGCTCTGCCACATGCCGTCGGCATTGGTGTCGATGAAGACCCGCACGCCCGCCAGCGGCGGTTCGCCGCTGGCCTGCACGCCGTCGCCATTGCGATCATTCCAGACATAGTCACTGATGGAGCCGGTGCCGCGATCCACGTAATCATTGCCGCTGTCTGTCTCACCCGCTTTGAGGTTCACGGAAAGCAGGTTGTCGGTCTGGCTGGCATTGGCCACATCCGCCGGGGAGGTGCCCAGGTCCGTGGTGCTGTCGCCATCAGCAATGCTGACATAGCCGGCGGAATCCGTTTCCACCACCACATAACCGCCCGGAGCCACGCCGGTGAAGGTGTAGGCGCCGTTGCTGTCGGTGGTTTGCGTCGCCACGGCCGTGCTGCTGTCGGCCACGCCGTCTCCATTCGCATCGGCAAAGAGTTTCACGGTCACGCCGGAGATGCCGGCATCTCCCGTGGTGTCCCGGTTGGTGTCCACCCGCACAATACCGGAGATCACGCCGGATTGTTCATCCAGGAAATTGTTACCGCTGTCGGTCTCGCCCGCTGCGAGCGTGACCGGAAGGCGGTTGTCGGTGGCACTGCCGTTGGCCAGGTCGACAGGGGAGCCGCTGGCGTCCGCCGACGCATCCGTATCACTCACGCTCTGGTAGCCGGTGAGATCGGTTTCCACCACCACATAGCTGCCGGGCAGCACGTTGGTGAAGGTGTAGGCTCCGGAGCCATTGGTGATAAGGGTTTGCAAGGCGGAGCCGTCCGGCACGCCGTCGGCGTTGGTGTCCGCGAACAACTGCACGGTCACGCCGGACAGGTTGGTGTCACCCGTATTGTTGTTGTCCGTGTCGGACTGAACCACACCGGAGATTACGCCGTATTGTTCCTCCACAAAATTGTTGCCGCTGTTGGTGACGCCGCCGGTCACCGCGATCAGTGTCTCGTCCCCGATCTCATCGAGGTTGCCGTTGTCCTTGTCGCTCACCGAGGCGTAGCCGGAAGGCTGGGTCTCACTGACCCGGTAGTCGCCGGGCGGCACATTGGCAAAGCTGTAGTTGCCGGAGGAATCCGTCACGGCGGTGATGGACTGGATGCCGCCGGCCACCGGATCGCTGTCATAGACCGAGCCATCGCTGTTGAGCAGGGTCAGTGTCACGCCGGGGAAGGGTGCGTCGCCGGTGTTGTTGTTGTCGGTGTCCTTGAGCACCTGGCCGGCGATGGTGCCCAAATACCCGTCGATCAGGAAGTCTCGCTGCGTGACATTGGCCGAGGAAAGCACGACCCCAATCTCGCTGTCAGTCAGAACCAGATCGGCTGAAGCATCCCAATCGTTGGTCACCGAGCCACCCGCTGGGTTGGTTTTCTGAACAACGTAGCTGCCAGCTACCAAACCGGAGAAGCTGTAGCTTCCGTTGCTGGCAGTCGAGGTCGTAGTAAGCAAGGTATCGCCAGGGCTGACCACACCATTGCCATCGCGATCGAAATATAGTTTCACCGTCACCCCACCCAGAGCGGTATCCGCGCCATCAATGGTGTTGTTGTTTGCCGGTGCGTCATCATAAACCGATCCGCTGATGGCATAAACCGGTGGATTGGTGTCAAGAAAATCGCGACCCGTGATGTTGCTGCCGACCATGACCACAGGAACCCGGTCGTCATTCAAACCGGCGACATCATAAGTACTGGTGGTGCCGGCCGGGTTGATTTCAACCACTACGTAATTGCCCGTGGCCACACCCGTGAACAAATAGTTGCCCGAGGCATCCGTGTAGGTTTCCCGCACTTGGACACCGTCCGCAGGATCTCCATCACCATTCGGGTCCGTCCATAGTTGGATTTTCACCGCAAGTGCGCCCGCATCGAGGTCCGCTGGGTTGCCATCCGAGTCGGTGTCGTAACGGACCTGACCGGAGATATTTGCCAGCTCGGGCTCATAGCCGAAGTCGGCTGTAAGATACTGCACATCCGTGGCAAGAATGACTTGAGTAATCCCGTCCGGGTTGGTGGTGCCGCTGTTTTCATCATAACTCACTGAGTAACCAATCGGTGTCGTAGGAACGACAATGTGATACGTCGCCGCACTCAAACCACGGAAACGGTAGTAGCCCACAGGGTCAATCAAACCATCGCCATCGACATCCTGAGTTCCATTACTGGTGGTCCGGGTGGCGAGGACATTGATGCCACCACTGTCGCGGAGTTGCACAACCACACCGCCAAATCCGCTTTCAGATCCATTGATAGCGCCATTGCCATCGGAGTCGATCCATACAATGTCACCGATCGAACCACCCGAGATCTTTTCGATTAAGTGGTCCTCCACCTCACCGCCGGTGGCTTCGCCGATGTAGGAGAACAACGAGAAATCCGGTTGTGACGGGAAGAGTCGGAAACGGGAAAGCCAGCTTTGATTTCCGGTGATGTCAAAAGGAACAGGCGACCCGTTGACGGTGAGATTGACTGGAATATTGAAGGTGAGTGCCACGTTGCCGGTGGAAACCGCGCGGTCGGCGATCATTTCGTCGGCATCGAGGAAGTCGCCGTCATGATTCCAGTCGATCCATCCAACGAGCCAACCGGTACCGGTGACTTGCACACTGGCGGATCCGCCATTCGTGCCGTTGGCCCAAGTAGATGCGTTGACAGTCAATCCATTCTCATCGTCCGAGCCGAATAGGTCGTCACTGTTTGCTCTGAGGCTGGGAGCCCCATTGGTTTCCATATCCGGGGCTGTCCCCATGTAGAGTGTGCTGCCACCATTGGGAATGATATGACGGGCACCATCCTGGGTGAGACGGGTCATGGGATATAAGGACGGCAGATCGCCGAAATCATAATCCACATCGGAATCGAACATGAAATCGATGTCAACCAAGCTCACTCCCGTGATCGTCACTTGCTGACGCACCGTGCTGCCGGTGTCGGAGACGGAGGTCCCGTCGGTGTAGTTACCGTTAGTGGTTTTCAGCGTGGCGCGATCAAGCGGAGGCGTGCTCGTACCGATGATGACGCTGTATCCACCGTTGGGCAGATTGGTAAAGGCGTAGTTACCGCCGCCATCCGTGTAAGTGCTACCCAGGAAAATCCCAGTGTTACTGTAGAGATAAACCAACACCCCTGGCAATTCGGTTTCATCGTTCGGACCGGCATCCAAATCGGAGCCGTCATCGATAAAATCATCAATGTCAGTGTGCTTGCCGATAACTCCGGTGTCGTTGATGGCTACCGTGCCTGTCAGACTGTAATTGCCGTTCAGAGCATAACCAAAATCCAGCCCCAGATTGCCTTGGGCGAGACCGGATACCACGCCTGCGGCGACTGTGACAGCCACGCTGGCGTTTGGAGAGACGATACCGCTATCCGCATCATACGTGTTAATCCTACCCGCCGGAGGTGTCAGCACACTGACCGTCCAGCTTCCATCCGCAACCACTTGCGCCCACAGGCCGTCGGTATCGGTGGTGATGTCATAAGTCGTGCCAAGACCATTGGTCACGCGGATCACCACGCCGGAGATGCCGGGTTCGCCTATATCCTGCACGCCATCACGATCAATATCGAGCCAAACATAGTCTCCGATGGCCCCCGGAGGCTGGTAGCCGAAGTCGGCTGCACCATAGTCGGAGCCGAAAAAAAGAACGATATCCGTATCGGCGTGATCGCCATTGTTGTCGGGATCAAGATCGGTGTTATTGACGGGGATGCCGTCCAGGTCCGGATCCGCGGTTTGGATCAGTCCGGCAGGCAAGGTACTGGTGCGGACCTTTACGATATACCGGTTAGGTGAAAGACCCGTGAACTCATAGAAGCCGCTGACGCCCCCTACCGTGGCCGTAGTGACAGTGGCAATCGAAGCTCCGTCAGCGATGTTGTCATCATTTGCATCCAGATAAAGCTCCACAATGACACCGTTGATGCCCGTTTCCGAGTAATCCAAAGTGCCATTGGCGTTCAGATCATAAAACACGATATCGCCGATACTTGCCGTTGCAGAGAAGCCGAAGTCTATCGTCTGATCACTTTCGGCGGACAAGGCAATCAGAGGGCTGGTGGTCGCTCCGGCTAAAGACAACTGAATGCCGTTGTCGTCGTTGTCTGTCTGATTGTCGCTATTGACAGTCGTTGAGCTGGACCGGGGGTAATTCACCAGCGCCTGACCGCTGCCGAAGTTGGATGCAGGAATGTAAACGTAGTAAGACCCAGCGGGCAGACTGTTGAACGAGTAAAGCCCGCCACCGCTGGTCGTGGTGGTGAAATAAGGAGTGCTCACTCCGGGTGTTTGGTCCGAGCGGAACAACTGCACGGTCACTCCGTTGATTCCGAACTCGCCCGTGTCCTTGATTCCGTTGTTGTCCGCATCCAGCCAGACCAAATTGCCAATGCTACTGGTGCCGGTGGGTAGGTATCCGAAATCCACATCGCTGGTACTCGCGGTGAGATTCACCTTGGCTCGGTCGTCATAAAGCCCATCAAAATCCTGGGTTTGGAGATGGTCTGGCGGGAAATCCGAGTCAGCGGCATCGACATGCACAATATAATTTCCAGTTGGGAGACCAGTGAATTGATAGAAACCATTGGAGCCAGTGACGACACTGGCGATGAATGCATCAGTGGTGCCTTGGATGATACCGTCTCCATTCGAGTCTTCGTAAAGGCGCACGGTGACGTTAGGAATACCGCCCTCACCGGAACCTTGGCTGCGGTTACCATTCCAGTCATAATACAGCGTATCGCCAAGAGTGAGTGATCCGGTGGGACGATACGCAAAGTTCTTGAATTTGTATGCGAAGCCTAGGCCGAAAGGTGTGATCGTTGTGGCATTGTTGACGGTCGCATCTGGATCGAGCGTCTGAGTGTGACTTGCGGGCGGAGCAGTCACAGTGACGGTTTTATCACCTGCTGCGGTGATGTTGCTGAACAGATAATACCCGTTTGAGTCTGTAGTGGCCGTGGCTCCACCAGTTAATGTCAGAGTGTAACCGACCAACGGCTCATCCCCGGGGTTCTGAATCCCGTTTCCGTTCCAATCGCGGAACAAAGTGCCGGAAATCAAACTTGCTGCGTTCGAATCAAAACCGAAGTCCTGCACGAAATTGGTGTCGTTAGTGGTGACAAAATCGGCGTTGTTGATCACCACGCTGTCACCTTGCACAAAGCCGGTTTGATTCGTTCCGGCCAAACCTTTCTGGTATGAAGTAAACGTAGTCCACGGCAGGGTAAAGAGGTCGTTTGCAGTATCAGTCGTAATCTGGATTCGGTAAGTTCCGTCGGTCAGACCGGTAAATTCGTAGTAACCGTTGATGTCCGTGATCTGGCTGCGTCCGGTATAGACGAAACCTGCGCCAAGATCCCGAAACAATTGAACGATCACATTGCGAATTGAAACATCGGTGCCCCCCTCATAGGCGCTATTGGCATTAATATCCCAATAAACAAAGTCTCCGATGCGTCCAGCGGGATTGATGGTGACATTCACCGTACCGTCGTCATGGCCTGCGGGCAGCCCGCTGGCGAAGAGCGGCACGTCACCGAGACTACTGTTCACTGTGGTGACGAAATTGTTGGCAATCATGGGATCCCGTTTGCCGTCGGCGTTGGTATCCGTCGGGGTCTTCGCCCTGAACGTGACGGTGATCGTTTTGCGGGCACCAGCATTAACGGGACCGAGGTTATACCATTCCAGCGTGCCGGGAGTGCTGGTGACATCGGGCATCACGGAGGCAGAGATGAATTCCAGCTTGTTGGGATCATAGGTATCGTGAAGCGGCCAATCGACAATGGTGTTTGGCCTGTATATTCCGGCGAAGGGCGTGTTGTTGGTGGTCACACGGAAAGCGATGCTGTCCACATTGTAGTCGCCCGTATCGCCACCCTGATTCTTGGTGGCTTTCAGTGCGGCGGTAAGCGACTGCACCTGAGCGAGAGTCCATCCCGTGCTGGCACCAGTAATATCGAGCACCATGTCCTGCGAAACGCCGACCAAGGCGTTCATCTGGGCGGTGGTTCGAGTGGCAGGTGCATACACCGCAATGGAGCGATCGGTATAACCAATCTCGACATTGAGTCCGTCATCTACCAAACGTTTGGTCATGTAGCCCCGAACTATCAACTCCACCTTGGTGACCGCGCCGCCGTTCAAGGAGGTGATACTGGGAGTGATACCCGTAGTAACCAAGCGGTCGGCGTTGGCGTTCCAGTCGATATTGGTGAACACACTATTGGGAGCCCCCGCCGCCGCATTTTCCACTGCCTTGCCGTTTGCATTATTGGTATCAAAAGCCGTCGATGTGGCATACACCGTTTGCACGCTCGCCAAAGGTAGGGTCAGCGTGTTCATGTGGTTGTCCAAATCAATGCTGTAGGTGATCAGGTCACCGCCGCTGTAGGTGGTTGGGGAAACGCTTTTTGTCACCTCCAGACCCGCGATGAACGGCCAGTCGGCGGTGAGGATACTGACCGCACTGGGATTGGTGGCGGCGGAGTCGAGATCGATGGCAAAACGATCATTCACACCAGCTTTCAACGTGTAGCCGTAAATCAGATCGGGATCAGTGGAATTGACTACCACGATGTATTTGCGGTCCGGGAGGTTGGAGAAGAGGTAATCACCGCTGCCATTGGTGCTAGTGCTAGCGTAGAGAGGTTCACCTGAATCGAGCGTGCCGTTACCATTGGTATCCACGTAAAGCGAGACACCGATATTCGGGATGCCGACTTCCAATCCGCCGTCCTGCACGCCATCGCGGTCGAGATCTTTCCAGATGAAATTTCCAACGCTGTTAATGCCGGGCACGGTGGTAGTCCATGTGTCACGATCTACTTCGGTGAAGGTTCCGGTTTTGAGGATCGCGGTGTTGGTGAAATTGATGCCAGTGAAGCCAGTGGGCACGGTGGCAGAAAATGTCACGGTAGCGGTGTTACCAGGCTGTAGAGCACGATCCAACACCCAACGCAAGCGGTTGACCAAAGTCGCAGGAGACGGCTGGGTCGCACTCCATGTGGCACCGTCGTCAGTGGAGTAGGACACAGTGTAAATGCCGCCTGCGGGGTTGGTGACATTGGTCACGGTGGTGGCGGAATTCGCGACATATTGCAGCCCGGTAGGGATTGGGTCCTCAATCACAATCGGCAGCCCGAGATCCGGCCAACCGAGTGGGATCGTGCCGGTGTTGGTGGTGGTAAGTGTGTAATCAGCATTCTGACCCAGTGCGCGGCTCGCCGGGCCGGTCTTGACAATTTGCGCCTCTGGATCGTTGATGGCTCCTGAACCGATGACGATGCCGAAGTCGGCATTGAATTTCTCGTTATCATAACCCGAGGCTACTTCTTGGTAGGGTGTCAGGCGGGTCGGAAGAGAAGCATTCAGAGGCAGGAATTCGTAATACACGAGACCGACTGCCCCGGTATTGTTGGCGGGGAAGTTCTCAAAGTAGAGCTGGTCTTCGAAGGGAATGAGTTTTTCCGTTCCATCGTTGAGTTTGACAATGACGATGCCGTAGCACTTGACCATGCGGGCCCCGAGCGGGTTAAACTGGGAGGGGTCGCCAACGGGCTGGAGCCATGCGTTGCGGTCGGGAATGACATCGCCGTTGTTGTCAAAACCCGCTCCGACGTTGCCCAAGTCATACCAAATACCTTCCTTGATTTCGGCACCTGGGATGCGTGGATTGTCGGTAGTGGGCCGCCAGCCCAAAAACGATTCGATGACCGAAAGATACTCTTCCGGCACCTTGTTGTCACCATTGGGCCAGATTTTGTTGGCCATGGCGGAAATCTCGTTGCGCATGGTCACTTTGGTCCTCTGATCCACTTTGCGCAGGGGAACGCCTTCGTTGGCACTGGCCCAGATGTCGTAATTGAGCCAAAGATCATCTCCCGGAACGGACGCGGCACCCGTGACAGAGCGGTTGAGGCTGTCCAACAGTGGATAAACGACGAAGAAATATTGAACCACATATTCACCGGGTTCGATGCGGGGAATCACGCGCACGGCATCAGTGGCGCCACCCGGCATTGTGAGTGCAAAGGTGCCAGCGTACTGCCCGACCTCATTGACAGTGCGGGACGCAAAGACACCGGGTGTGCCGGACCCGGGACTGGTCATGTTACCGATGTTGACCACCACATTTGTGAGAGCTGTCGCACCATCGTTATGGATTTTGACACCCAAGTGGGCTGCCGACGGACTCTTTCCGGCTGGAGTCTCGATGTTTGAATCCACCACGAAATTGTAAGCAGTGATCACCTCCATGCGGAGTGCGCCATCGGTCGTCACGGCACCAGCAAAGGTGCCAACTGCCAAAATTAGGGTGACTGCGGTCAGAAGGAATCTACCGAGAAGCTCAGAGGCTGTTAATTTCGATGGTGTTGGCATAATAGAAGGGACTGAGTTGAAAACTTGGATAAAATGCTTTGGAATTGTGAAATAGGGTTGCATCAACAGCACTTATGATGTGGGCACGAGATGTCTAACTGGGGAAATTCTTCTTTTCGTTAAATCGTTATAATCTTAGCGGGCTAGTTGAACATTATTCAATAGTAAAAATCCGCGCACTTTTGCAAGCTCAATCTTCTTTTTCACTGTAACGCGATGACGTAACCAGACCGCTCCAGCGCGACTGCCAAGCCCCCCCCCTAACTCCTTGTGCCCACTGACACGCCGAAAGCCCTCTTGGGCTCGCAACAATGCCACTCCCATAGGGTTGAAAATCGCTGAATTAGGCCGCCAGTCCGCCAAGTCGGGCTAACGCCGCGTAGCCCCGAAATAGATCACCGAAGCACTTACTTTTTTCCTCTCCAAAATAGCATCCGCGAAAAAAAGCCCCGCCGACACGCTGAAGTGCCGACGGGGCTTTGGATTCCATTCGACTGCCTGCGATGTTAGTTCAGCCGCGTGATGTTGCCGGTGAGGGTGACATTGCGGAAGGTTGCGGTGCAGGCGGTGGCTGCGGTGTTGCTCGACACTGCTAGGCCGATGAGGACATCGCTGGCCATGCTCACTGTCACGGCACTCCCGACGGCGGTCCATGTGGTGCCGTTAGTGGAGCGGTGGGCGGTGAACGTGTTGCCCACTCGCGTGAGCCTCACCCACGATG
>ENA-OFCF01000029-OFCF01000029.1-metagenomes-genome-assembly--contig:-NODE-29-length-73649-cov-5.452469_pt1 | contig 73649 bp, 67 predicted proteins | sample MGYA00153387_OFCF01 | MGnify analysis MGYA00153387 | reverse complement strand
TCCGCGTCATCGGGCAGTCCGGCAGCGTCTGGTCGCCGACCGTCGCGCAGGACATCAACTACGACGACGTGGGCGTAGGCGGTTCGTTCGGCAACCAGAACGACCTCGCCTTCATCTTCGACCCTGCCCGTCCAGGTCTCGATCCGGCGCTGGCGGCCGGTATGACGACGGTGCTCAACAATCCTGCCAACCGCGCCCGTAGCTACCTGCGCGAGAATCTCGGTCAAATCGCGAACCGGAACGCCATCCGGAATCCGTTCGTGACGCAGATGGACCTGCGCTTCGCACAGCGCCTGCCGACCGTCCGCGGGCAGTCAGCCGAGCTGACCGTGGATGTGTTCAACGCCCTGAGCTGGCTGAACGACACGTGGGCGGGCGGCGGTGTGCGCGTCGTGCCGGCAGCCAACCAGACGCTGTTGCGCGTGACCGGCTTCGATGCCACCACGAACAACTACCGCTATGCCGTGAACCCGACCTTCGGACAAAGCGTGCTGACGGGCAACCGGTATCAGGTGCAGACCGGAGTGCGGTACCGCTTCTGAGTCCGGATTTCCGGTGACAGAAAATACGGTGACGATGCACGCATTCTTTTGGAATGCGTGCATCGTCACCGTATTTCTGTTTCGGTCACTACCCGCGCTCGCACGAATCAGAACGCTCGTGCAGCACTCCGTCACGCGCGGCGTTCATGGCAGCAAGTGTCGCGATCGGTCAGCGCGCGTGCACCATGGTGTCTGACCCCTTGGTCTGCCACCGTATTTCCGACGTCGCCATTCGGGCGGCACGCACGGCCTTCGTCATCGTGTCGTCGACACCCACGGCAACGCCGACGTGCACCACGTGCTGGTATAGCGAGTAAGCATGGGTCCGTGTCGTACCGCACGCGTGCTATGAGCGCTCGATTACCGGCAGGGACAGCGTGAACGTACTCCCACACCCCTCGCTACTCTCGACGCGCAAGCTTCCCCCCAGCGCGCGTGCCAGGTTGGCCGAGATGGACAGGCCAAGCCCCACACCGCCCACAGTGCGCGACAACCCGACATCGACCTGCACGAACGGCTCGAAGATTCTCGCAAGGTGCCGCTCCGGAATGCCGACCCCGGTGTCGGAGACTGCAATCGTCACCATGTCGCTCACTCGTGCACAGCGAACGTTGATCTCACCGCCTGCATTCGTGAACTTGATCGCATTCGACAGCAGGTTGAGCAACACCTGTTGCAGCTTCTCGGCGTCGGTGCGCATCTGCACGTCGAGCGAGCACTCGTCCACGCGCAGCTGCAGCTGCTTTGCATCCACGAGTGGCTGAATCAGTGATACCGCTGCCCGCACCGCGTCTGCGACTGGCACATCGGAGTAGTCGTACGTCAACTGCCCTGTATCCAATCGCGCGAAGTTCAGCAGCGCGGTGATGAGCCCAAGCAGATGCTGCTGGTTGCGCTGGATGCGACCAAGGTCCTCTCGCTGCTCAGGCGTGACAGGGCCGCGAAGGCCAAGCTCCAGCAGCTCCGTGTACCCGCCAATCGCATTCAGCGGTGTCCGGAGCTCGTGACTCATGACGGCCAGGAACTCGGTCTTGACCCTGTTGGCAGACTCCGCATCGGCGCGCATCGCTTCGGCAACGGACAGCAGACGTTGCTGTTCCTCCGCACCTGCCTGGAGCTGTTGGTTCCACGACGTCAGGTGCGCGGCAAACTCGCGCTGGAAATCCTCGAGTGCAACACGATCCGTGACGTCGCGCCAGAAGATCGCAACGCCGCCGTCCGGAGCGGGATACACATCGATGTCGGATGCATGCGAGCGTCCGCCCTCGCCTTCCGCCGGCCCGATCGGGGCGCGCAGCGTCAGGTGCGCCTCGGCGCGGTCCACCAGCACGCCTTCGATCTTCGCGCTCACACGAGATTTTGCCCAGCCAGGCGGCGACACGTTCCACAACGTGCTATCGACGAGTGCTTCCGATCTGCCGATGGCACGATCAGCCGCAGGGTTCGTCGTGACGACGCGCAGTTCATGATCGAGCAGCAGATACGCGTCGCTCACCTGTGCGAGCACCTGTGCAGAGAGCCGATCCGCGCGAGCCGATTCTGCATGCACCATCGCAATCGTCACATCCATTTCGCTGCGCCCGTGCAGATCCGTCAGGGCGATGGCCACTCCGCCGGGCATCGGCGCAATGTCCCAGTGCAGCGAGACGCCTTCGCCAGCGCAAAGTGCCGGCAGTTCATGCTCCTCGGACACCCCGAGCGCCGCGACGCGGTGAAGGATTTCCACGCACCCGACGACAGAAACGGGCGGCACCAGGGTCTGCAGTGACAATCCCGCCATGTCGGCGCCCTGCCGCCCGAACAGCCGTGCCGCGCCGGCATTCGCAAACGTGCAGACGAAGTCCGATGCCCCATTGACCGCACCGGGCTCGCACCTGAAGAGCGCCATTGCTGCCGCCGTTTGCGAATGCATCCCCGTGCCATGCCCGTCATCGGCCGAACGCGCAGACGGAGGACCACTCCCGTGCCCATCAGCGCGATCACTCGCGGACTGGGGCAATGGCGTGTGGCTAGGCACGTGCACCCGGATCCTCGGCCGATTTTGCAACGCGCAGCTCAGGGAAACCCGTCAATATGTTCTGATACTCGTGGAGCGTATCACCGATCACGGCGCCATCAGCCGTGATTGTGTATTCGCGGAAGTCGTGACTCCGCGAGCCGCCGCGCATCTTGATCACAGCGACCATGGTGCGCAGCTGGCCTTCCAGTTCGATATGGCGCTGAATGATGATGTCGTCCGTGAGGAAATAGACACGCTCTCCGGCGAAGTTCATGGCACCCGTCGGACCCGCCCCAGCGACTTCGTTCGTCATGAGCACGGTGACGCCCACCGCGGTCAGTGCGCCAACGAGTCGGTACAACGATTCGCGGAAGTCTTCGCGAAAGGTTGGCGCCAATGCAATCTCGAACCCTGACATGGAATCGATCACCACTCGCGACGCACCAATTTCCGACACACTCTGCAGGATCTCGGCCAGCGTCTCGTCGACCGACAGATCGAGCGGACGCAGGTAGATCACTTTCAGGCGGTCGGCAGCAATCATGCTTTGGAAATCGATTCCGCGTCCTCGTGCGTGCTCGATGTATCGTTCGGGATACTCCTCGAACACCGCGACGACGACACTGTCGCCGGCACGAATGCCTTCCGCGACGAATTGCGTCGCAAACGTTGTCTTCCCCGAGCCTGTCGGCCCGGCAAGCATCACGGCGTCGCCGGCGGGGATACCACCACCGAGCATCTCATCAAGACCCGGCACCCCCGTGCCGAGGCGGCGTGGAGAGGCGGGCTTGCGGTCCGCCTGCTGCTCCGGAATGCGTGGAAAGACCTCGATGCCACCATCGGATATGCGGAGCGTGTGAAATCCGGGCATGAAGCCCTGTCCCCGCACCTTGATCACCTGCAGCTTGCGCACGACCGAGTTGCGGTCGGCAACCTGGCTCAACCAGATGATCCCGTCAGCGACGGTGAACACGGGGTGCCGCTGATCGTTCGGCGAATATTCCGCGATCAGGAATGTCGTCGCGTCATAACTCGTCAGTTCAAGGCCGAGCCGCTGCACGAATTCGTCGAGCGATGTCGAGTGGAGCGCCTCGGTCGCATCCGGTCGGTGACCGAGAGTCCGGAACGAGTCCACGACCACGACGCCTGCATTGACCCGCGCCACATCTGACATGATGCGCTCGCGGACCAGATCCAGATTTCCAGTTGCCGCCTCACCGCTCAGGTTGAACAGATGTACGTCGACTCCGATGCGGCTAGAATCGAAAAAATCGAACTGCTGTTGATAGCGGACCATTTTCAGCGTCGGCTCGCCGAGCACTGTGAACAAGACACCAGGACGCTCTGGGGTCGAGTTGGCGAACAATATTTGCAGCGCGAGTGTGGTTTTGCCTGAGCCCGGCTCGCCAGCAATCACGTTGAACGAAAGGTCCGGGATGCCACCACCCAGCACTGGATCAAGCCCGCGAACTCCAGTGCTGAGTCGCCGAAACACTTTCTTGGTTCGTGTGGTCATGCGCTGTGCGGTCGAGGCGTTTACGAGGCGAGGGTCAGTCACGATGCAGCGTCCGGTCGTGTGGATGGATCATTGCCACCTGCAAGAAGCGGACGGAGCGCATCAGAGACGACTCTGGTTGCCAAGTCCTCGCCAATCACACGGTCCAGGATGGTGATCACCGCCGCAAGGAGCGCGTGCACACCGGCCAGCAGCAGTGCGTCGCCATGCGTGGTTTCGATTTCTTCAAACCCTTCGAGCGTCACGGCGGGGGGTTCCGCGAGACGCAACTGTTTCACGGCGGGTACGGCGACCTGTGCCAGGCTCACGGCTCGCGCCAGCACCGCGTGATACGCAAATGGCCCGCACAATTGCACGAGTGCAACGCCCATGACACGCCACGCGTTTACGACGAGCGGCGCGACCGATTGCGAATTTGCAATGGCGGGAGTCACGCTTGACGCCGACAGACCAATCGACGCCAGTAGATCCTGTGCGACAAGGTCAGCGTTCAGGGGCGTCGATTGCACAAGCGCTCCTTCGTCAGGTAATACAGAACTCGGCGGGTGGCGCACAGTGACGTTGCTACGCATGACGCGGGCTCGACGCTTCGACAGATGTTGCGATAAGCCATACATGCAACATACGGCTCACGTGTCGATGACGCTCGTCATCGCGAATTTGGCAGACGATGGAATCATGCCGCGCATGCTACAGTTCGATTTGCTGATTGGGACGCTGGCAGCAAACTCAGGAATGCATGGCGTCATTTTCCGGAACAGTCCGGCAGTGTAAACGCTTGTGGCGAAACCACCGCTGGATGAGTCCGGCTGAACTTGTGGATCAGTTTGCCACGGTATGTCGCCCTCCGGTACGCATTGTCATGCACGACGATGCTCCTGTCGCTGCGCTTCGTGTCGCCACGATGCTCGGCGATCGGTACCTGAGCTGCCGCACCGGGGCCAGGAATCCGGCCGCGCAATGGTGTGAGATTGCCGACGATCAGGCGTGCGGTGTCGGATACGTGCACAGACTTGCGGTTTAACTGTGGATCGTACGGCTCGGCTCGATGGTGTTGTGAGTGCACACCTCTGCCCGGCGCGGCAATTCCGGCACAACTCAAAGCGCGAATGCAGCGCGGCTGCGCTCCTGTGGCCGTCTCAAAAAGCCGGATTCTCCGCGATGTTTCTCCACGAAAAACGGCGCTCCGGAAAAATCCGGGCGCCGTTTTCACGTAAGTCGTTGTCGTACAAGCAATAGCCAGGGAGGGAATCGAACCCCCGACACGCGGATTTTCAGTCCGCTGCTCTACCAACTGAGCTACCTGGCCAAGCCGATCAACCTACGCGCTCACCCCCGGACCATCAACCCGCAGCCCCCGCAGCCCCCGCAACCTGCCGTGCTAGCACCCGACAGGCCCAAGGCCGAGCGAATCGCTACGGTGCAACTTCCACACACCCACCCGCTTGCCGCACCGGCACGACTCCCGCGCTTACACCCCCGCGGGCCGCACCCCATACCGAGCCGTGATCACGCTCTTGATCCCGCCCCGCACCGCAAAGTCGCCCTTCACCTCGAAGTACGCCGGCTTCACCAGCGTCACCAGGTCATCCAAAATGTGGTTCACCGCCCGCTCGTAGAAAATGCCATCGTTGCGGAAGCTCCAGAGGTACATCTTGAGCGACTTGAGCTCCACGCAGAACTCCGCCGGAACGTACGTCAGGTACATCGTCGCGAAATCCGGAGCTCCGCCCTGCAACAAGCTCAAATCCGTCGCATCGGCCTCGATGCCGCCCAGCGGACAGAGCGACGTGAACTCCGGGCAGATCATGTGGATTTCGTAGGGACGGTCCGCATACGGGTTCGGAAACGTCTCGAGCAGTTCTGGCTTCGGCATCGCGAATCAATGGTGTAGGTGTCAGTCGATTGGCAAGCTAGCGGGATCCAAAGAGCACCGGCTGCGCTCACGTAAAACGCGGTCGGCCACCTACTCGTGCCGACCGCTGCAGCTACCACTTGCAGACTCTTGCACCGCGCCTTAACCTGCCGTCCATGGGTTCTGTGGTGCATGCCGCAGACCAATTTCCGCCAAGGCCTCGCCACGGCGGTACAGCCCCCCGGCAAGTCCGGGGGGCTCTTTTTTTGTGCTCGTTTCCCTGGTGTGCAGGCCTGCAAACCCATGCCTTGTTTCCGAAGGCGAACACTGGGGAGCCGATGAGACGGCAACCAAACACCTCTCACACGGAGCCACGGTGCCGCCGAGGAACGGCAGAGCGGCGAGCCAACGAGACGGCAACTGAACACCTCTCACACGGAGCCGCGGTGCCGCCGAGGAACGGCAGAGCGGCGAGCCGACGAGACGGCAACTGAACACCTCTCACACGGAGCCGCGGTGCCGCGGAGAAACGGCAGCAGTACGAAACAGTGCCGGCATTACAGAGTGCGACGTCGTCAGAATCTGCATTGTTCAGAGAACAGAAAAAGCTGTGGAGGCTGCATGTTCGCTCACGCAGTTCCCACAGCGTTCGTCGTCTCTTGCGCGGTCGCGTGCGCGGCAGTCCCGCTACCAGGTTCTCCGTGCCTCCGCGCCTCCGTGTGAGACGCTGTTGCTGTTCGATCGCTGAACCGGATCGTTCAACCCGATCGCAAGACCGGATCGCAAGACCGGATCGCTGAACCGGATGCCGAAACTCAGCTCTGCGCGCGCATGATGTCAGACAGCTCACGCAGCCGCTCCTGCTCGCGCGACGTCAGGCTCGCCCGACCGCCGCCGCTCGACATCTTGTCCAGCAAAGCATTCAGCTCTTCCGTCGCACTCTGCACCGGTGCCACCGTCGCCGTCACGACCGGCCGCGGTGTCGCGGCAACTGGTGGACGGCGCTGCACCAGCGCATTGCTGCGCGCAACGACGTCGTCCACTGCATCACCACTCTCACTGCGTGGTGACCGCGTGGCCGACGAACGTGGCAAGCGCAAGCCTTCATCCTCGGGCAGCTCCGGTGATGGACTGAAACGATCCTGCCAACTGGTGCCCAATCGGCGTGCCATCGGCAACCGGACCAGCAGCATCGCCGTCACGAATCCGCCCAGGTGCGCGAAGTGAGCCACACCGCCATTGCCGCCCGTGACACCGAAGATCAGGCTGATCAGCGCGAAGCCATAGACATACGTGCGCACCTTCATCGGGATCACGCCAAAGAACAGCAGCATCGTCCGGGGCCAGGCATGCGCGAAGGCGTACATCACGCCGAACACTGCTGCGCTCGCGCCCACCATCGCACCGCCGCGCACGAACAGGTAATGCGCCGCCGCTCCACCCAGCGCACAGAGTGCATAAAAGCGCACGAAGCGCATCGTGCCCAGCAGCTGTTCAACGCGCGGGCCAAACTGCCAGAGCGCAATCATGTTGAACGCGATGTGCCAGATGCCGCCATGCACGAACGCATACGTGAGCGGCGTCCACCACCGTTCGATGACGTTCCCTGACATGAACGCAAACATGCCGGCCATGTCTTCCGGACGCACGACCGTCTGCTGCAGAAAATAAATCGCGACGTTCGCGATCAGCAGCCACTGGACCGCAGGCGTCAAGCCGGCGGGACCCTGCTCCTCAGTGATGGGACTGGACATGCGCGACCGCGGCGATGGGGCGTGAACGACAGCGTGCTGCGACAATGAAACACATGGCGTGCAAGGCAGTTCCTGCCGCTGCAGCCTACGCAGGAAGGTCGGCTGCAACGCCCTGCCACGCAACCGGCTGCACACCCGATGCCCGTCCCCGCCGCTCGACGCACGATGCTCCGCTCAGCGCACTGCGTCCTGCACCAGCCGATCACAAAAATCCACGAAGCTCACTCCAGCTGCGGCCGCGCTTTGCGGCACCAGACTCAACGCCGTCATCCCCGGTAGCGTGTTCGCCTCGAGGCAAGCCAGCATCCCATCCGGGCCGAGCCTGAAATCGATCCGCGCGCACCCGCGCAGCTTGAGCGCCACATACGCCTGCACGGCTGCTGCCTGCACCCGTGCGGTCACGTCGGCGGGCAGGTCGGCCGGAAACTCCTCGCGCGCCATGCCCGGCGTGTACTTGCACTCGTAGTCGTAGATCTCCTTCACCGGAATGATCTCGCCCACCGGCAGCGCCTCGCCCGCCAGCACCGGCACGGTCAGCTCGCGACCGGGCACGAACGTCTCGCACATGACCTCACGATCGAATCGCAGCGCCTCGGCCACCGCCCCGTCGAACTGCCCCCGCTCCTTCACGATCGTCAGCCCCACCGTCGAGCCCTCGCGGTTGGGCTTCACGATCAGCGGCAGCCCCAGCGCGCCGATCGCCTCGTCGCACTGCACTGGCGTCATTCGCCACGGCGCCGTTGGCACGCCGGCATGCACCAGCAGCCGCTTCGTCATGTCCTTGTCCATCGCAATCGCGGTCGCCATCGCGCCACTGCCGGTGTATGGCACGCCGGCCACATCCAGCAGCGCCTGCACGGTCCCGTCCTCCCCCTGACCGCCATGCAACGCCAGCACCACACACTCGGCATCCCGGATCAGGGGATGCATGGGGAGCGTAGGCGTCTGGTCGACTGCACGGAGCGCCGTCAACTCCTCCACACCCGGCGGTGCCGACCCGACGGTCCGCTCCCGCCACGCGGTCTCGGTCGAGCTGTCGATCACGCCCGTGGCCGGATCCAGCAGCCGCACGACATGCCCCGCCTGGCGCAGCGCCGCCGCCATCCGGAGCCCGCTCGCCAGCGACACGTTCCGTTCACTTGACGTTCCGCCCAGCAGCACGGTCAGCAGCATCGATCAGCGGGACATGAGATAGGAGAGCACGTCGGAGCGCGTCACGATGCCGGCGATGTTGCCATGCTCGCGCACGAGGACGGCCGGATTGGTCTTCGACAGCAGCGTCACCACGGCGTCCACGACCTGCGTCCCGTCGACGACCGGGTAGGGCGAGTCCATCACCTCGCTCACGGTCGCGTCCAGCATCTTCGGGTTCTCCAGACTCCGGCCCGTCAGCGACCACTCGCTGATGCTGCCCACGCAATTCTGCCCATCCATCACCGGCAACTGCGACACGTCGTGCAGCGTCATGAGGCGCAGCGCCTGACGAACGCTCTGGCCTGGGGTCGCGCTGATCAGCGTCGGCGCCGCCACGTCCTTCTGCGAGATCAGCGCGCCCAGTGTCGCCCGGTCGGAATCGAGCAGCTGATTCTCGCGCATCCACTCGTCGTTGAACTGCTTGGACAGATACCGCTCGCCGGTGTCGCAGAGAAAAGTCACGACCAGCGCCTCGGGGTCGTCGACCCGTCGCGCGAGGTTGAGCGCCGCATGCGCGATCAGCCCGGCCGATCCACCAACGAACACCCCCTCCTCGCGCGTCAGTCGCCGAGACATGGCGAATGCCTCGCGATCCCCAACGGTCACGAAGTCGTCGATGACGCTCAGGTCCAGCGTTCCGGGCACCTTGTCCTGTCCGATGCCCTCCACCTTGTACGGCGCGCCATCGACGATGCTCTGGCCATGACTGCGCCAGTATTCGGCCAGAATAGAACCATTCGGGTCCGCGCCGATGATTTTGATGTTCGGATTCTTCTCTTTCAGGAACCGGCCCACGCCGCTGATCGTCCCACCGGTTCCGGCCGCCGCCACGAAGTGCGTGATCCGGCCTTCGGTCTGCTCCCAGAGCTCCGGACCGGTCGTCCGGTAATGCGCGTCGGGATTCGCCAGGTTGTAGAACTGGTTCGCCAGCACCGCATTCGGCGTCTCGGCCGCAATTCGCTTGGCCATCATCACGTAGTTGTCGGGATGATCGTGCGCGACGGCCGTCGGCGTGATGATGACCTCCGCCCCGAACGCCTTCAGCAGCCGGACCTTCTCCTGGCTCATCTTGTCCGGCATCGTGAAGATGCAGCGGTAACCCTTGTGCGCCGCCGCAATCGCGAGACCGATGCCGGTGTTCCCGCTCGTCCCCTCCACGATCACGCCGCCTGGCTTGAGCTGTCCGCTTGCCTCGGCCGCCTCGATGATTGGCAGGCCGATCCGGTCCTTCACGCTGCCGCCGGGATTGAAGTAGTCGGCCTTGCCGTACAGCGGCGTCCGGATACCCCGGCCGACCCGTGACAGCCGGATCAGCGGCGTCCAGCCAATGGTGTCCAGCACGGAGTCGTACGGGCGACGGTGCCGCTCGACAGGCGCCGACGACGCGGGAGTAGTGGATTGGAGAGCAGTCATGTCAGCAGCCTCGCGCCGCCGAAGCGTCGCCGTGGAAATGCGCTGTAGGAAATGCGGTGTGGAACGACGAGTGGCAGGGCGCGCATCCGATCCCGGACGCCGAGCCGCTGCCACATAAAGATGACGACACGAGCGCGTGTGGTGTGCATGATGCCCGACGACATGCACGACGCGTGGTCCGGCACGATGCCAGCCAGCAGGACCGAGAGCACGACCCGTCATCACGACCGGGCACATGACGCAGAGCACTCCCGGACATCGCAACGGGACATCGCACCGGAGATCACAACCGGCAATCGCACCCGGACATCGCAACCGGACAGCACGACCCGGCCCGTGGACCTCAGCGCGCCGACAGCTCCAGAGCGGCGACCCGGCCCCGCGAACCTCAGCGCGCCGGCAGCACCAGCGCGCGCGCCACGCCGAACCCGATGCGCCGCATGCCCGGTGCCTCGCACCACCCGGCAATCTCGACCACATCCCCATCCTCCAGAAACGCCCGCGTCTCCCCACCCGACAACACCAGCGGCTCGGCCCCACGCCAGGTGAGCTCGAGGAGGCACCCGCGCTCCCCCTTCGACGGTCCACTCACGGTGCCGCTCGCCAGCAGGTCGCCCGGCCGCAGGTTGCAACCGTTCATGGCGTGGTGCGTCACCAGCTGCCCCATCGTCCAGTACATATGCGTGAAAATGGTCCGACTCACTGGCTCGGCCTTCTCTCCACGCGCGCGCATCGCCGATGTCTGCAGTCGCACCTCGAGTGTGATACTGACCGCGCCCCGCGCCTCGTTCTCGGCTGTCAGCAGGTATGGCAGTGGCGTCGGATCACCCTCCGGTCGCACGAAGGCCGGCGCACGAAACGGCTCCAGCGCATCCAGCGTCACGACCCACGGGCTGACCGTCGTCGCGAAATTCTTCGCCAGAAACGGCCCCAGTGGCTGGTACTCCCACGCCTGTACATCCCGCGCCGACCAGTCGTTCACCAGGCAGAGCCCGAACATGTGCTGCTCCGCCGACTGCAGCGGAATGGTGTCGCCCAGCGCATTTCCGGCACCGATGAACACCCCGACCTCGCACTCGTAATCCAGTGAGCGCGACGGACCGACTGTGGGCTCCACATCGTTCGGCCCCTTCCGCTGCCCGACCGGCCGCACCACCGGCGTGTCGCTGACGACGATGGAGCTGGCACGACCATGATAGCCGATCGGCACATGCTTGTAGTTCGGCAGCAGCGCATTGTCCGGGCGGAACATGCTCCCGACATTCGTCGCGTGATACACCGACGCATAGAAGTCCGTGTAGTCGCCCACCTGCGCCGGCAGCATCATCTCCACATCTCGCATCGGGATCAACGCCTGAGGCAGTACCGACTGCGCCTCGCCATTGTTCGCATCCAGCGCCGATACAAGCGCCGCACGGAGCAGCGTCACCGGCCCGCGCCCCAGCGCCATCAACGCATTGAGCGATGCATGCGCACACGCGCCCACTGCCAGGGCCAGCCCTTCGAACTGCGTCGGCGCACTGGTCGCGGCAGCATGCACGTCCAGCACCATGTCACCAATCGCGACACCGACCCGCGGCGCGTCCTGCGTGCCGGCACGCCGGAACACGCCGAACGGCAGGTTCTGTATGGGGAAATCGGTCTCCGGCGTGTTGGCGCTCGTCACCCAGCTGGTGCGTGCAGGATCGTTCGTCGTGTCCATTGGTCTCGTCAACGGTGTGCAGGCGGCATACACAGCGGCCGTCGTGCAGAAGGAACTACAACGGCAACAACAACTGCAACTCCGCTCACGCGAAGACGCGGAGTCAGTGGCGAAACCGCGTTGTCTGCACGATCGATCGAACTGCAGGAAAAAAGCGCATGAGGAAGGTCACCCCATGCATTACCGTCACGTACCGTGTGAGACCTCCGCGACTCCGCGGCTTCGTGTGATGGAAGTTTACGAAGCTCGTGACGCGGACAAGACAGCCAGCTCATCGACAGGCTCGCGGAAAGAGCACGATCCGAACGCCACCAGTGCGTCAGTCCGTGTCGCAGCGAGAACGGCGTCGGTAATCTCAAAGCCACACACCGACAGGCTCGCGGCGGAGATCGCAATCGCCGATGCGTCCGTGAGCGTGAGCATCTCCGTCGCGACATCGTCCGGGGCACCAGCGCGCATCGCGGCGGCCGCGAGGAACACGTTGAGATAGCCGTACATCACACCGCGCACCGCATCCGGCGCATATGTCAGCCGGTACTCACCGCGTAACGGATGATGCAGGCCCGCAGTCGCCTTGGCTGTCACGCCCACTTCCATGCAGCGGCGCAGGAACCGAACGATCTCCTCGGGCGGCGGAAACGCATCCGGCGTCACGCCACCCGTGCGGATCTTTGCGCGCACACCGGCGCTGCGCACGGCCTGCAGCAGCGGCATCGGATCGTCGCGATGCGATACCTCGCAATACAGCATCACGTCGTCAGGCATCGCTGCCGCCATCGCCAGCACGGCGTCCGGCGTCGCAGTGCGGCCCTCCGCGACATCGATGCAAACGCCGAACGCGCCCGCCGCATTGAAAGCGCTGATCGTATCCGCCTCCTGCGCGTATTCTCCCGTGAGTAGCGCGCAAAGCCGAGCCCCGCTCCAGGCGCGTGAACCCTCTGCAGGCAGCGCATGCATGGCTGAAGTCCACTCGCCCAGTCGTGCCACCGGCACCACGAACCGGCCCAGCATCCAGGCGTCGGCACTGGCGCGATAGTCGGCAAAGTTTCGCACCGCGGTCGGCATGTCCAGCGACGCCGGCGGGAAAAGTCCGGCGTAGTCCACCACGCCGGCGACGAGCGAGCGCAACGCCGCACCAGGCGCCGCGCTCACAGCATCACTCACACCGCGTCAGGTCGGACATGGCGATACGAGTCGGCCGCCTGCCGCAACGCCAGCAGTGCGGACGCCTCGAGCTCGAAGTCGAGTGCCAGCTCACCGAAGCGGCCAGGATCAGCACCCTCGATGTTCTTCGCTGCCGCGTCGGTACCGCTGTGCCGACGCGCGAACTCACGCGCAGCCATCCAGATGGCATTCGCCTTTCGCCACCACGCCTCGTCGGCACCATCGACCTTGAGCGAGGACGACGACTTCTCGTACGTCTCGAGCATCGTCGCCAGCGCCTCGATCGAGTGTCGCGCCGCGCTCTGCGCCAGGCGCTTCTCGGTCTGGCCACAGGAAAGCGCACCAAGATGCGCACACCGATCCTGCTGGCGGATGCATTCCTGGGCGGTGCGGAACAATCCATCAGCCTTCGCGCGCAGCAGGTCGATCGACGTCACGCTCGGGTCGATGGCTGGCGTCTCAACGGTGTGCTTCAACATGGCAGGCGGGGTGAGTCGGGGAATCGACATGGTGTCCATCCGCCATGCCGACCGGAAATCTAGGCAGGTGTGTGAAGCGCGCGCACTGGCGGCACCGCAGTGGCGCGCTGCCAGAGATGCAGCGTTTCAGCCCTGGCGAGCCTGGGCGGCAAGATCGGCAAGCCGCGCGATCGCCTCGATCGGCGTGAGCGCATGCACATCCAGCGCACGAAGCTGCGCGATCAGCGGATGCGCCTCCACCACAGCGGGCAGGAACAACTCCGTCTGCTCGACATGCGTCGCACTGACCGACCCCGCACGCCGCACCGGCTGTTCCGACTCGAGGCCGGCGAGAACCTGCTTCGCACGCAGCAGCACCGACGCCGGCAACCCCGCCAGTCGTCCGACCTCGATCCCGTAGCTGCGGCTCGCGCCACCAGGCTTCAGGCGATGCAGGAACAGCACGTCGTCACCCACTTCACGGACATCGACGGTCCAGTTCCGCGCCGCCACCAGCGAATCCGCAAGTTGCGTCAGCTCGTGATAATGCGTCGCGAACACCGCCTTGCAGCCAATGTGGTCATGCAGGTGCTCCGTCACGCTCCACGCGATTGACACACCGTCGAACGTGCTCGTGCCACGCCCGATCTCGTCCAGCAGTACCAGGCTCCGCGAGGTGGCGGTGTGCAATATCGCGCTCGTCTCGCTCATCTCCACCATGAACGTGGATTGTCCCCGCGCGAGGTTGTCGCTGGCACCGACACGCGTGAAGATCCGGTCCACGATGCCCTGCGTCACCGACGTCGCCGGCACGAAGCAGCCGACCTGCGCCAGCAGTGCGATGAGCCCGATCTGCCGCAGCGTCGTGCTCTTGCCGGCCATGTTCGGGCCCGTCAGCACGATCAGGCGCGCCTCGTCGGTCAGCGTCACGTCATTTGGAATGAACTGGTCGCGCGGCATCATCCGCTCCACCACCGGATGCCGACCGCCATCCACCACCAGCTCGAACCCGTCGGTCATCTGCGGCCGCACATAGCCTTCGCGCGCCGCGACATCGGCGAAGGCGGCCAGCACATCCAGCTCCGCGATGCGACGCGCAATCCGTTGCAGCCGCACCACGTGGACGGCCACCGATGCACGCAGCGCCTCGAACCGCTCGCGCTCCCGCGTGTCGATGCGCTCCGCCGCCGTCAGCACCCGCTCCTCGAACTCCTTCAGCGCCGGCGTGATGTAGCGCTCACCCCCGGTCAGCGTCTGCCGGCGCTGGTAGTCCGCCGGCACGGCCTGCCGGTTCGCGTTGCTGATCTCGATGTAGTAGCCGAACACCCGGTTGTAGCCGACCTTGAGCGACGTGATGCCCGTTCGCGCGCGCTCGTCGGCCTGCAGCGACGCGATCGCATCACGTCCCCCGTCGCGCAGCGCGCGCAGGCTGTCCAGCTCCGCATCCACGCCCGGCGCAATGGTCGGCTCATCGCCGATCTGCAGCGGCGGTCGCTCGACGAGTTCCGTCCGCATCCGATCCGCCAGGTCGGCGGCATCGTCCCAGCCATCCAGCACGGCCGTCACACGTCCCGCATCGGCGCCCGGCAGCACGCCATCGCGCAGCAGCGTCTCCAGCGCGCTCCGCACCGACGGCAAGCGCCAGAGCGAATCACCCAGGGCGCGCACCTCGCGCGGTGTGGCGCGTGACGCCGACACCTTGCCAGCCAACCGCTCCACATCGCGCACCCCGTCCAGGGCGTCACGCAGCGCCGCGCGTCCGATGCCGTCGCCCACGAAGAGCGACACGGCATCGTGACGCGCTTCGATCGCCGCGCGCGAGGTCAACGGCGCGAGCAGCCACTGACGCAGCAGACGCGCGCCCATCGGCGTCTGCGTCGCATCCAGCACCTCGAGCACCGTGCCATCGGTGCCGCCGCCGCGCAGGCTCTCCACCAGCTCGAGGTTGCGGCGCGTCATGTCGTCCAGCGGCATCACGCCGTCGGCCGCATCCATCACCGGCCGCATCAGGTGCGGCACGCCGGCCGGCTGCAGCTCGCGCAGGTAACGCAGCAGTGCACCCGCTGCGGCAAGCGCCGGCATCGACGCCGCACCCAGCGCGAACCCTTCCAACGAGTGCACGCCGAAGCGACGCGTGAGGTCGTCCACCGCCCACGCGGCATCGAACGTCCACGCCTCGCGACGTGTGAGCATCACGCCATCGGGCGCACGCGACGTCTCCGAGTCGGCGACCAGCATCTCGCGTGGCGCGAGGCGACCCAGCAGTGCCGGCAGCTCACTCGCGCTGCGCACCGCAAGGCGGAACTCGCCCGTCGAAAGGTCGATCGCCGCCACACCGCGATCGGTACCATTCGCCGTCACCGCACACAAATAGTTGTTGCGCGATCCGTCCAGCAGATCGTCGGCGAACACCGCGCCCGGCGTGATGGTCTCCACCACCTCACGCCGCACGATGCCCTTGGCCAGCTTCGGATCTTCCACCTGCTCGCAGATCGCGACGCGGAAACCCTGCTGCACCAGCCGGCGCACGTACTCCGCCGCCGCGCGGACCGGCACACCCGCCAGCGGCACCTCATTCGCGCCGCCGTTGTTGCGCGCCGTCAGTGTGAGGCCCAACGCGCGCGCCCCGACCTGCGCGTCCTCGTAGAACATCTCGTAAAAGTCACCCATCCTGAACAGCAGAATGGCGTCCTGATGTCGCGCCTTGATGTCCCTATACTGCTGCATCAATGGCGTGCTGGACCCACTCACGGCGTGGGTCCGAGCGGCACGATCATCACGGCCTGCCCGCTGCGGCGCCAGAGCGTCGCTGCCGCTGCCGCCTCCGCCCGCGTCGTGAACCGACCGGCGCGCACGCGAAACGGCGCGGTGGTGCCTTCGACGCGCGCGGAGATCCCTCGTTCCTGAAGCACGGCCGCGAGCCTCGCGGCGCCGGGCCGATCGTTGTAGGCCGCGAATTGCACGCCGTATCGTTCTGCGGCAGCGGGACGTTCTGGCGGTGCGACGGTCGCTGCGATGGTCGGTGCCGCGGTCGGCGCGGCCGCACGAACCGTGTCTCGCCGGACGACAGGCATCACCGGCATCACCGGCATCACCGGCATCACCGGCATCACCGGCATCACCGGCGTCACCGCGACCGCGTCATCACGACGTGCCGCTGGCGCCGAGACTTTCGCCGGGGGCAAGGGCGCTGCCGCTGGCAACGCGCGCGCCGGCCCGCGGCGTGGCGATACAGACGCCAGTGCGGCGGCCGCGCCAGGCACTGCGCGTGACGCGCGCGTGATGCCCATCGGCGCCGGCTCACGCTCGGCCATCACGGCGATCGACGTCGGACACCGTGCCCCCGCCGTCTGCGCCTGGTCGATCACGTCACGCTCGTTCGCACCCGCCGACGCGAACGCTGCCGCCAGCAGGTCGCAGCCGCGCGCGGGATCGTTCATGTCCATGCGCATGCGCCCCGCCATCAGGCTCGCGCGCGACCGCACCACCGACTCGCCATGGTCGCGCAGCAGCCGGTCCAGGTGGCCCAGCGCACCCAGGCGATTGTTGCGCGCACTCTCCAGAATCGCCAGCCGCATCAGCGCATCCGACACGCGTGCCGCAAAACGATAGTCAGTCACGATGCGCGAGTAATCACGTGCTGCATCGGCAGCGCTGGCCGCGATCGATGCCTTCGCGAACAGCGCCTCGGGCATCACCGTCGCATCGGCCGGCAGCGCGCTCACCAGCGAATCAGCCAGTGCACGCGCAGCCTGCACATCACCTGACGTGTACCGCCGCACCCGCGCCAGCACATCCTCGGCTCGCGCCGTGTGTGCGGCGTCCGCATTCTGCGCGTACGTGACGGCGGTAGGGCACAGTGTCGCCACCAGCAGCGCAAGACATGCGACGGCCGAGCGTGATCGGGTGATGGTGCAATTCGACAGGTCAGCCACGGCGCTGCTCCGATGATGTGCAGAGTTCGAGCACAAGTGACGACAGCACCTGCTCGTCGTTCGACGCGCGCGTGTCCTTCAGCCGCTCGTCTGCTCGAAGTATCGCCCGCAACCCTGCCTCCGCTTCAGCGACCGTCCAGCGCGGCACATGCTTCGTCCACGCCGCCGTCGCCTCGCCCCACGGCCGTCCCGGGAATGCGCCGGTGCGCTTGAGCAGGTCGAAATACTCCTTCGCCAGGCGGTTCAGCGGGATGCCCTTCGCGCGCTGCGCCGCGCCCCAGCCCAGCGCGGCGGTCTGCGTCGCGAGCGCCATCGCCAAACCCACACCAGTGGTCTTCGGCAGCGCGAGCACCGGTCCCACCAGCGCAACGGCCTTCGTCACATCGCGCGACGCGACGGCATCCAGCAGGTCGCTCGACGTCTCGCCATGCCGCACGCCCACGACGTCCTCGATCACCGCCTCGTCGATCACGCCGCCCATCGTGTAGCTGGCCGCCTTGTCCAGCTCCATCATCAGCGACCCGGCGTCGTCACCCACGGCACCTTGCAGCAGCGCTGCCGCCCCAGCCGTGATCTGCGCGCCAAATCGCTCTGACGTCTGCTTGATGATCCACTTCGTCAGCTCGTCGCCGCTGACGGCGTTCACCTGCAGGCTGAAGCAGCGCGACGTGAGCGGCGCATCGGGCTTCACGCCCACCGGCATGGTGAGCGCGACGACGAGATCGGCGGAAGGCTTCGTGAGGTATCGATCCAGCGCAGCACGTGCTGGCTTCTTCATCCCGCTCACGTCGCGAATCACCACGACACGGCGATCAGCCATCATCGGTGGCGTGCCAAGCATGGTCGACACGGCATCGGCATCCAGGTCGGGTCCGCGCAACTGGTCGAGGTTGAAGTCTTTCGTCACCTCGTCCACCGCGCCCGTCAGCAGCGCCCGCAACGCGGCGTCCTTCCGCCACTCGTCGTCACCCCAGAAGAGGTACGCGGGCGCAAAAGCTCGATCCTTGATCTGCGTGAGGAATTGCCTCGTGATGTCCTTCGACGACATGCGACGAATATAGCCGTCGCCGCGCAGACACCTTCGGCCGCTCTAACGAATGGCGCCCTTGAACGTCACAGGCTGCACGTCACCGAATTCCATTGCCGCGAATCGATACGCGGCATGCGCGGCCATCTGTGCGGCGGGCCACAGTGGTGCCGTCGCCGCGAGTGACGTCGACGTCGCGTCACCGGTGCCTGCCAGATCCGCACCATCAAGCAGCGGATCGTCCGATAACGGTAGCAGCGCACCACCCTCAGGCCGGATCGGCCGCATCGGCGGCATCGTGACCGGCGCGCCCAGTGGCACCTTCGCCATGGACGACGTCATGCCACCCAGGTTCGCGCTCCCTTCAACAAGACCCGCCTCGTACCTCGAGGCCTCGCCGCCGGCAGCACCAGTCTGCAACAGCGACGCCGCTGACACACTCGTCGTACCACTACGGGCCACGAGCGATCCACCGACCGTCACCAGCAGCGCCGCAGCGATTCGCGCCCAGACTTTCCCCCCGCCAAACCGCAGCGAGCGCTCTGCATGCGACGGCTTCACCTCGGCAATCCGATGTCGGCGTTCTTCGGCGATCCGCTGTGCGAGCCGTGTCGAAAAATCTGCTGAGCATTCGATCGGAGGGGCGTTTCGCGCGACGAGCAGCGCGCGGCGAGCCAAGGTATCGAACCGGGCACAGGGCGCACAATCGGCCAGATGCACGCTGAGGCGGTCTGCGTCACGTGAGCCGAGTACGTCATCGACCCAGTCACCATGCAACGATCGAAAGGCGCGGCAATCCATAGGTGACCGACTCTACACACGGGTACACCAGCAGTTCCAGCAGTCCGCGGAATTGAGCCGATGTGTAGCGAAAGCACAAACGCTCCCGGAAGAAAGTTTCCGGAAGCGCTGGTCGGACTGTCGAATTGTGCCTTTCACCCTCGAGGTGACCACCAACTCTCCTCGACGGGCGCCGATTTCAAGTTACCGAAGCGCCGGAGCAATACGCTCGGCAAAGCTGGCTCGCGCCCGGTTCAGCCGCGACTTCACCGTGCCAAGGTTCACGCCCGTGATTTCGGCAATCTCCTCGTAGCTCTTGCCTTCCAGCTCCCGCAACACGAAGACCTCGCGGTGATGCGCTGGCAACGTACCGACGACACCTTCAACGGCTTCCTGCAGGTAACGCTTGTGGTACGCGTCATCCGGACGGGCAGCCACGTCCTCAAAATCGAGCGGACGCTCCTCGTCATCGGCAAACTTGTCGCGAACCGACTGAAACAGGACCAGTGGATTGCGCGAGCGATTGCGCAGTTCGTTCTTGGCCAGGTTCGACGCGATGGTGTAGATCCACGTACTGAACTTCTTGGACGCATCGAAACGGTGGAGGTGGCGGTACACTCGGATGAAAACCTCCTGCACCAGGTCTTCAGCCTTCTCCCGATCTCCGATCGTCCGGTAGATAAAATTCAACAGTCGCGTCTGATAGCGCTCCACGAGCAATTCAAACGCAATCTCTTCACCTGCCAGGAACGCCGCGACGACGTCTGCATCGTCAGCTGCACGCATCCGCTCACGACGCGTGGGAGCTGGCGCGCTGGCTAGCGCCTTCGACTGCGAGTGCAGCGACAGGACTCCGGTCTTACGTGCGAGCTCGGCCATGTGAATCTCCCGGCAGAAGTACGACATCGGTGGTCGATCATGCTGACGGACCGTCAGATGTTCCCTACCAACTACGGCACGGCGCGTGCCGCGGATTCTCCGGCGTGATAAAATTCTGTAAGTCTCGTATCTACAACGACTTGCAGATCGCCTTCAATGGCAAAGACGACGACCTGTCTATTTTTCTGGACATTTCGGCAGAAGTTCTGACCTGCCCTCAGGACAGCGTCTGGCGTCGGATGGAGCGCATCTTGTTGCCTCAAGCCCGTACCGACAACGGGCAAGTTGCGAACGCAACCCGGGGAAACGTTTGCCGTCGACTGCACGATGCGAGCTGTCCGCGTGAAGATGCCGGTGCGACATACGCATCGCCTCGGCAATTCAGCTCACACCCGAAACCCCGCCGCGTACAGAATTCCCAGCGCCGTCTTCGCGTCCTTGATTCGCCCATTCCGCACCATCTCCAAGGCCTGACTCAGCGGTACAATCTCGACCGAGATGAACTCGTCTGCCTCCATCTGCGCCTCCCCACGGGTCAGGTCATACGCGAGAAAGAGGTGAATCTTTTCGTCGGTGAAGCCCGGCGTCGTAAACATCGTGTGCATGTGCTCGAGCACGCCGGCAGTGCACCCCGTCTCCTCATGCAATTCACGCGCGGCGCACACCTCCGGCGCCTCGCCATCCTCGAGCCGACCGGCCGGAATCTCGTACAGAAAATCAAGCGCCGCGTACCGGTACTGCTTGATCAGCATGAGCTGCGGATCGGGACCGGTGGGATCACTCAGAAACGGCACGATCGCGCTCGCACCAGGATGTCGAACAATCTCCAGCTCTCCCACGGAACCGTCCGGATAGCGGACGGTGTCGAGGTCCAGGCTGATCACGCGTCCGGTGTATGCGCGACGGGTGGAAACCTGCCCGGGCTCAATGGCGCCCGCTCTGTTCTGGTCTGTCATCATGCTTGCTGTATGGGTGACGTCCCGCTCAACGGCGTCGACGCACGCCCGATCGGTGATCAAGGAGTTCAACAAGATCTCCGACCCCTTCACGGAAATGCGTGCCCGACTCGCTGGCGTCGCCAGCGCGAGTTGTACCGAACGAACCACGCGAGAGCTGAAGCCGTGCCTCACGCAGAGCGGTCACTGCCCCAAAGCGTCGATTGGATCCACCACCGTCACCAGCCCATGTCCCAACGCCGACAGGTCCGAGCTGATCGAGTCCGCATCACCGACCGCGACGACCTGCAGCCGATCGGGGTGCAGATGCACCTGTGAGGCCTTCAGGATCTGCTCTGCAGTCACTGCCCTGATACTGGCGCGATAGGTGTCGTAGTAATCTGCCGGCAACCCGAAGATCGACTGGCTCGCCAGCGCCGATGCAATGGCCCTCGTGCTCTCGAACCGTATCGGAAAGACGCCGTCGAGGTAGCTCTGCGCCAGCGACAGCTCGCTCGCCGTCACGGGTTCGGCCCTGATCTTCTCGAACTCGTTCAGAATCTCACGCACGGCCTTCGCGCTCACGTCGCTCTGCACGGCCGCGTCCATCGAGAACGGACCGGCCCAGCGACGCCAGTCGAACCCGCTATGCGCGCCGTACGTGTAGGCATGCTCTTCGCGCAGGTTCAAATTCAGCCGGCTGGAAAAGAGTCCGCCCAGGATCGCGTTGCAGAGCACCAGCGGGAAATAGTCCGGCGTGAGGCGCCTTGGTCCCACATGCCCAACCCGCAGCTCGCTCTGCGGCGCGTCGATCTTCCGCACGATTCGCACGCCCCGCGCTGTCAGCAGGGTGGTGTCGGGCGCCGATGAGTCGGACGGGCGCGTTCCGGTCCAGTCGCCGAGCACTTTCGTTACCAGCGCGATTCCCCCGTCAACCGACACATCGCCCACCAGCACGACGGTCGTCACCACTGGCGAGTACCGATCCGCGTGAAAGGCGCGCAGCTGATCCAGCGTCAGCGCGCGCACCGACTGCTCGGTGCCGCCATCCGGCTTCGCATAGCGCGCGCCCGGCGCGTAGATCACCTGCGCGAACGCTTCGTCCGCCAGTGACCGCGGCTCGCTGCGCTGCTGCAGCAGGTCGGCCAGGCGCTCCGTACGCAGGCGCTGAAACTCGTCCTCCGGCAGCGACGGATCGGTCAGCACCCGCGCCAGCACCGAGATCGCCTCGGGCAGACGCGACGACAGCGTGGTGAGCTTTACCACGCTCGAATCCCAATCCGCACCGGAATCGAGCGAGCTGCCCATCAGCTCCACCAGTTCGGCCAGCGCCGCACCGGTCAGGTCACCCGTGCCTTCGGTAACCAGACTCGCGGTCAGCTGCGCGACACCTTCCTGCCCGACGGGGTCCGCGACGGAACCGGCATCGACCAGCGCCAGCACCGTCACCAACGGCAGCTTCCGCTGCGGCGCGATCACGATGCGCAAGCCGTTCGGCAGCGTGACACTTTCAAATGCAGGAAAGGTGTAGGCGCGCGGAGCGCCCGGTGTCGGACGCACCGACATGTCGATCGCGGTCACGCGGCTTCCTCCTGTGCTGCCGGCTGTTGGGGCACATACAGCAGCGTCGCGCGGTTGTCTGCGGTGCACCATTCCTTCGCGAACGCAGTGACCTCGGACGCCGTCACGCGCTGGTAGCGCGCGGGCTGCTCGTTCACCAACGCCGCGTCACCGAAGTAAGTCGCAAATTTCGACAGCGTATCCGCGCGTTCCTGCGCACTCTGCAGCGACGACACGAAGTCCGTCTCGATCAGCGCCAGCGCGCGCGCGATTTCCGCGTCCGTCACCCCTTCCAGCGCAAACGCATCCAGCTCGTCGTGTACCGCCTGCTCCAGCCGGTCAGGCGTCACGTTCGCATTCGCCGTTGCGTCCACCACGAACAGGTCGGCGCCTTTGGTCAGGTCGAAGGTGTACGCGCCCGCATCGGCCGCGACCTGCAACTCACGCACGAGTCGGCGATACAGGCGACTGCCCTTGCGCATGCCAAGCACCGCGGCAGCGACACTCGCTGCATACCACGCATCACTGCCAGACGGCGGAATGCGCATCGCGACGATTGCGCGCGGCAGCTGCACATCGTCTTCCACCACTTCACGCATCGGGCGTTCGAATCGAGGCGGCACCGCAAAGTCAGGACGCGATGGCGGCGATGCATTGCGCGGAATCGCGCCGAAATACTGATGCACCAACGCGCGCGCCTCGGCAGGATCGAAATCACCAGCGATGGTCAGCACTGCATTGTCGGGCGTGTACCAGGTCGCGAAAAACTCGGCCACATCCTGCAGCGAGGCTTCGCTGAGGTGCTCCATAGACCCGATCAGCGAGTGGTGATACGGATGTGTGGACGGAAACGTGAGCGCCGGAAGCTTTTCCCACCACGTGCCGTATGGCTGGTTGTCCACGCTCCAGCGTCGCTCGTTCTTCACCACGTCACGCTGCGTGTCCAGCTTCTGCTGCGTCATCGCCGGCAGCAGGCTCCCCATGCGGTCGGCCTCCAGCCACAATGCAATCGCGAGCTGGTTGCTCGGCACCGTCTCGTAATAATTCGTGCGATCCAGCCAGGTAGATCCGTTGAGCGTGCCACCAGCCCGCTGCACCAACTCGAAGTGCTCGTTGGCCTCGACGTTGGCCGAGCCCTGAAAAAGCATGTGCTCGAAAAGATGTGCGAAGCCTGTCCGACCTTCGCGTTCGTTCGCACTGCCCACGTGGTACCAGAGGTTCACCGCGACGAGCGGCGCGACATGATCCTCAGAATAGGTGACACGGAGTCCGTTGGCGAGCGTCTCGGTTTCAATCGGTATCTGCATATGCCCTCAAAGATACCGACCCCGCAACGCATCTGCGCTGCGAGGTCTGATCAAATCTCCGTGCGACGACATTGCGTGGCGTGCGGCCATCCCGTGCAGTACCACGGTCCGGAACTCTCGCCTGCCTGTGAGCACGCGAGGCCGAGGAGCCCATATTCGAGTCAGTAACCCGGGTCGCGCGCCCAACCCGACGAACCACCCAGCGTCAGCCCCGCTCGCATCACGAATGCGCCACCCTTGGCGCGCGTGTCATCAGCGATACGCTTGCCGGCACGCAAATACTGATAGCCGCCGCCCACATTCAGCTGCACGCCTTTGGCAAGGAAGATCAGCGAGCCGACGCCACCGCCAAGCTGCGTGCTGTTCGATGTGAATTCCGCACCGCCAATGGTCTCCGCGCGTTCCAGCACGCCGCCGCGACCGTACAGGTATGGCGTGAAGTTCGACGCGGCGAACGGCAGTGCGAGTCGCGGCTCGACGAAGAAGCCCGACAGCGTGGCCTGTCGCGACGCGCCTGCGACGTCATGCCATGAGCGCTGATAGCCCGCCGAGACCGAGAGGTTGCTGATGCCGACCGTGAACATGGCCTCGGCGCCGCGCCCGTCGTTCAGGTCCGAATAAACGTTTCCCTGCAGCGCCTGGAAGTTGGCGCCGCCTTCGACGCTGAAGATCGGCGCCTGCCGCTGCTGCGCAACGAGCGGCGTAGCGGATGCGAGGAGTACGAGTGACGCGAGTGTCATACGGCGAGCGGACATGGCAGTTCTCCGTGAAGGTTCCGCAGCGAAAGCGCGGCTGTAATGCGTGCACCTCAGCAGAAGCACAGCGAGTGCCGTCGCCTTTGCGTGCGTAAATCCATGTCGCACAGGCAGTTGCGTTTTCTGCCCACTCGTTCATGTCCTCTTTGAGTGACACGGTCATGTCGCGTTCTGGTGCAGATCTCGGGCTTCTGCTGGGCTGCGGCTGTTCCTCTTCTCACACGGAGTTGCGGAGCCACGGCGGGCGTGGTCGCTTCTGCTGCGCATGCGCTGCATCAAGCGCCGCTCAAGCCTCACGCAGGGTCAGGACGAACGCACCTGACGGCCGCACTCGTCAGGCACGGACAGGCGCAAGGCTCCCAGGGGCGGAGAGCCTGCGCACGCAGGTCCCGAGACGCTTCGTCATTCTCTGCGCGATCACGACGCCGTCGCATCCGTGAACAGCACAGCTGCCGTTCTCTCAGTATCCGTGCCTTCGAACCGCGAAGTGAGACAAGGAAGTCATGCCCACCTCAGACCGCCACTTGGCGCACAAAGCGCGGAAGGTGCGAGGCGGAGTGGAGGAAACACGAGCTAGAGATCCGCGACAGGATTCCGGCGCAGCTCCTTGGGCAGACCCTCGAACAGCGGCGTCAGCTCCGCCGCTTTTTCAAGGCTGGTGACAAACGTCACGCCCGGCAGGCTCACGACCAGCAGCGAATTGACGCCGTACACGACCACGCGACCCGCTTCGGTATGCACCACGTTCGACTCCGCATCCACCAGCAGCGCGTCGCCGATCACACCGTTGCCGGTGTCATCCAGCTCGCGGACGCGACGAAGGCATGCCCACGTCCCAACGTCGTCCCAACCGAATGACGACGGAATACAGACAAGCGAATCGATGCGCTCGAGCAGGCCGCGCTCGATGGACACTGACTGCACCATGCCGAAGAATCGATCCACCTTGCCTGACGTCAGATACGCCAAGCCGTCGGCCAGCTCTGTCGTGTGGGCCTGCAGCGCATCCATGACGGCGCCGGCCTGCCACACGTAAATGCCCGCATTCCACATCGCACCTTCTGCAATGAATTCCTCGGCTTGCAGCGGACCCGGCTTTTCGACGAACCGCGCGACGGTGCAGGCACCACCCTCGGACATCGTGATGCCGGGCTCCAGCTCGGCACCGCCCAGCATGTAGCCAAAACCTGTATCAGGTCGTGTGGGACGGGTTCCGATGGCGACCAGGGGAGCATCATCAGCCGTGGCATGCGTGGCGGCGCGCCGGATCGAACGCCGAAACTCGTCTTCGTACTGCGCCGACAGGTCGGCGTGCAGCGCGCAGAAGACCGTGCTGCGACCGGTGCGGTTGATGATTTCCTGTGCTCCCCATGCCAGCGCCGCCGCGGTGCCAAGCGGCCGCGGCTCGACGAGCATGTTTTTCTCGGGCAGGTCTGGAATTGCCGCGCGGACGGCATCGGCAATGTCTGCGCTCGTCAGTACCAGTGTCCGTTCTGGCGGAATCAGCGGCTGCAGCCGGCGCAGCGTGTCCGCTATCAACGGTCGGTCACCAACCAGGCAGAGCAGTGGCTTGGGACGCAACGGCGTACTGAGCGGCCAGAACCGCGTCCCGATGCCACCGGCGAAGACCACCGCCCAGAGCGTACTGTCGGTTCCAAGCTCCGAATCGGAGTCCGACTGCTCGCTCGTCATGAACGCGAGCTCCGCTTCGTCGAACGTCGTGGTGGTACTGCCGGGAACGCCGGGCGACGGCTGGCCCGGCATGGAGGAATGTGGTTGCTCAGCCATCGACTCTCAGCTCCAGATGCGGTTCCTCACCTGCTGCGCCACGTGAGCGCCGCACAGGTGGCCGACGTTTGCGAAAGTCGAATGAAAGCGCACGTTGCCCCGGCTGACCAGTGAGCGACGCCACACGCACCCACCCGTACACGCCACCCGGCGCCTGCAACCATCGGCACATCGGTTCGCTGCTGCCCTCGCCAGCGCCATTTGCCATGCAATCTCGCCGCAGAAGTCTCGAGTCCACGCCGTCACCACGACCGAGAATACCATCGCCTCTCCAGTCGCCAACGCCGCTGGCGTCGCTGTCATCACTACCATTGCCACTGCAGTCGCCGTTGCAGTGACAATCGGAGTCGGAGTCGAAGTTCTCGACACCCACCGATTCGACCACCAGCAACCGCCGCATCATGCACCGACCATCAGCCGTTCAGCGGCAATTCTCTCCAGGCCAGCACGACAACACGGCTGTTCTACGCCAAGCAGTTCTGCGTCAAAACCGTCGACGATCTTTCGATCCCGGCTCCACGATCTCACAAAAAAGCGTCCGGCCCGCAGAATGCCTGCGAGCCGGACGCTTTGACCAGCATGACCGAGAATGCTATGGGCGGAAATTGACACCGAACGACACGGGGATGAGCCGCGACGCATTTCCATCGGTGAAGATGTTGTGGAAGCGTGCTTCCGCAAATGCATCGAAGCCCGAAAGCTTGAACGTCACACCACCGCCGGCATTGAGACCGAACTTCGTTCCAATCCCTTCCGACCCGTTATAAAGGCCGGCACCACCGATGACATAGGGCACAAATGTCGCATCTTTCTGCGACTCGAAATTGAGCACCGCATTGGCGTTCGCCGTAAACCAGGTCACACCCGGGTACGACGTCGACGAGCCACCCGAGATGGGCGTGATCGTCTTGCCCGGCGTTGTCCACAGGCCCAAGTCACCGCGCAACCCGAACGGCATCGAAGCCGGACGGAAACCAGCATGACCCTGAATGTTGAAGCCTGCACCGTTCGTGTTGCCTATATCGCCCGTCGGAAGCACCAGACCACCGGAGATGCCGTAAGTGATCGACGACGATGAGGCTTGCTGCGCGCCTGCGGGCGCTGCAACGATGACTGCTGCGAGAATCGCAGCACCGACAAGAATTTTCTTCATCCAGACAACTCCCGTGAGAAGCATTGATTGAAACCGCTATTGGTGACATGCCAACCGGATGTCACCGAGCCCGTTCTCGCCATGCCAACCATGAAATCCGAGTGAATCCAAAGGCATGGCGCCAGAATCCACACAAAACGATCCTGAAATCAGTGGCGCGAAAGTGACGCGTCACTGATATGGGTATGTCACGAGCAAGACTCGTTCCTAAACCACCGTTTCCGCGATCACGCGCTATGATAGAGCGTTCTCGGTAAGCAGCACGAACTTGATTATTTGTACACCTGTCGCCTGTCGCAAGGTTCAAGACATACTCTCGGTAGCAGCGGGCCCAGGACAAGTCGTCCATGCAGACCAATGCGTGCTCATGCATATCGGCGCGATGGCCGTCCGCAAACAGCGTCACCGGATGCACTACGCCGCGCACGCATTATCCTGACGGTGCAGGTCTATCGCCAGCAGCCGCGCGCGCAGCTCAATCACCGCCACATCATCTCCGGAGAATGTGTTGCGCACGATCCGTCCAGGGTTGCCTTTCACGGCCAGATTGCCGCGGCCGGCGTGCTTCACCGCATCGCCGAGGCGTCCTCATCGCTCCGTCAGGACTGCGCGATGAGCGACGCTTCCCCGTTCCGCGTCTGGGTTGACGGCGACCTGATCGAAGACGCAAGCCATGCGGTTTCGGCATTCGATCGAGGTCTCATGCTGGGCGACGGCGTGTTCGAGACGATCCGCGTGCTGGGTGGCGTGGCACCGATGGCGCCCGCACACCTCGCCCGCCTCACACTGGGGGCCGAGCGCCTCGGGCTTGTGATGCCGACGCGACTGGGCGAACACATTTCGGAAGCCGCCGCGGCCGCCGAACAAATGCAGACACCCGACGCGGTCCTTCGGATCACGCTCACGCGCGGTGATGCGCTGCCGGGCATGGCAGGCCTGAGCGGCGGCGCCGCTCGATCGATCGTCACGCTGACCCCGCGAATCGCCGTGCGCGACGAAGTGATCGATCGCGGATTGACGCTCATCACGAGCCAATGGCGCTGGAGCGCACGGTCGCCCACGGCGGGCATCAAGTCGCTGGACTACACCGCCAATGTGCTGGCCTTGCGCGAGGCGCACGGCCAAAGTGTCGACGACGCGCTGGTGCTCAACACCGACGACCGCATCGTCGGCTGCACCGCGTCGAACATCTGCTGGTTCGTCGACGCGACACTTTTCACGCCCGCCGCCGCCACGGGCGCGCTCGCGGGCACGACACTCGGCCTGCTGCGCTCCCTGGCGCCCGGCATCGGCCTCACCGTGCATGAGGCCGAAGCGCCGATCGGCGCGCTGCTTCACGCCGATGCAGCTTGTGCCTGCAGCTCCATTCGCGGTGTGGTGCCCATCACGCAGCTCGACGGCTCAACCATAGGCGGACAGGGTCGCTCACCACGATTCCGCGCACTGCACGACGCATGGCGCGCCGAGATGGCGCGGCTCTCGGGCATCGACTTCGTCGTGGATTGACGCGGGCTACTTCGCGGCCGTTCCTCGCGTCGTACCGTCGTTCGATGCGCCGCCGTCCTCCAGAATAAATGCGAGCGGCGCCTTCACCGATTCCGCCAGCACGTACCTGACGCCGGCCATGTCAGTAAGCGCAATCGGGCTGCTGCGCGTCGGTGATCCATGCGCCGGCACCCCGAGCTTCCACGCCGTGAGCAGCAGCCGCAGCATGTGAAACCGGTCGCTCACCAGCACAACGCTGCCAAGCTGCTGCTGTCGGGCGATGCGAGCCACGGCATGCATCTGCTCCGAGGTGCTGCGACTCTCGTTCTCGATGATGATTGCCGACGCCGGCACACCCCGACGACGCGCGTACCGTGCGCTGGTTTCAGCTTCGCTGCTGATGTCGCCGCGCGCGCGTCCACCTGTCACGATCAGCCGCGTCGCGATCTTTCGGCGATAGAGCTGCACCGCATGATCCAGGCGTGCCTCGAGCACCGGTGACGGTCGGCCTGCGTATTGCGCGGCGCCGAGCACCACGATCGCATCGGCCGGCTGTGCGTCGTCGAGGTTGCCGACCGCCAGCACCGACGCGACCGACAGGATCCAGCATCCGAGGAGCAGCAGAAGCAACCGGCCGACGAGCCGGGACACTCCTGCAGTGAACGAGCGTTGACGGCGAGCCACACCTGAATGATAAGCGTGCTAATCCGTGAGGCTGAGCATTGCGAGCCAGAAGACGTCGAACGAAATGCGCGCGTTGCGCTCGGGTGCGACGACGCGATCCAGGGCAAGGCCGTCGACGAAGGCGATGAACGCATCTGCGATCAGCGATGTCGGCACACGCGGCCTGAGGCCCAGCGCCTCGAACAGCTGCATGGTCACGCTGCCAGCGGCTTCACGTCGCGCGGCCGCAGTCGCATGCACTGCGGCCTGCACCGCCGTGCCCTGCACCAGCGTCAAGTCGAGCAGGGCGCGCAGGTCACCGCGTTCGAGCTCGTCGGACAGCCACTGCCAGAGTGCGTCGAGCGCCGCCGACGCCGACACACCTTCCAGCGCCGTTTCCTGCCGCGCGACAAGTGCCACGCGCAGCCACTCCACCAGTCGGGCCAGCAGTTCGCCCTTGTCATGGAAGTGATAATGAATGAGCGCCTTGCTGACACCTGCAGCCTCGGCGACATCCTGCAGGCTGACATCGGCCGCACCTTTTTGAATGATGCAGGCGCTGGTGGCCTCCAGAATGCGACCGGAGGCGGCACCGCGCGTCGTGCCCGTGGGCGTGTCGCGCGTGGTCATGGCCCTCCTCCCCCCGCGTGCATCAGAGCGCGCACTGATCACCGGGCGCCGGCACCGTCACCGTGAAGCCGCGGGCCGTGAGCGATGCACGGAGCGATTCCTGCGCCGGCGGTTCGCCATGCACCAGCATCACCTTCGAGAGTGTGGGTGACGTGGCCTTCACCTGGTCCAGCCATGCCGTGAGCTCGCCGCGATCGGCATGCGCCGAATAGCCGTCGAGCACCTCGACATGCGCGTTCAACGGAACATCGGACCCGAAGATCCGCAGATTCGGGCGACGCTCCACGATGCGCCGTCCGAGCGTGTGCTCCGCCATGAATCCGACCACGAGGATGGTGTTGCGCTGGTCACCCGCCGCATGCGACAGGTGATGCAGCACGCGTCCCGACTCGGCCATGCCCGACGGCGAGATGATGATCATGGGACCGTGCATCTGGTTCAGTGCCTTGCTCTCCTGCACGTCGCGTGTGTAGCGCACGAGGTCGAACTGGAAAAGTTTTTCCACGGTACGTACCAGGTCCTCGGTGCGATCGAAGCACTCGGGATGCCGCTCGAACACCTCGGTCGCGCTGGTCGCGAGGGGGCTGTCGATGTAGATGGGTACGCGCGGAATCTCGTTCGCGCGCGTCAACGAATGCAGATCATAGATCAACTCCTGCACTCGACCCACCGCGAACGCCGGAATGATCACGCGCCCACCGCGAGCGGCGGTGTCGCGCACCACCGTGCCCAGCGCCGCACGTGCGTCGGCCAGCGGCAGGTGGTCGCGATTGCCGTACGTGGACTCCATGATCACGACATCCGCGCCAATCGGCGGGTGCGGATCGCGGATGATCGCGAGATCCTTCCGGCCGACATCACCCGAGAACACGACGCGCACCGTGCGGTCGCCTTCGGTGCAGTCCAGCATCACTGACGCAGAACCCAGAATGTGTCCCGCGTCGACGAATGACGCGCGCACTCCCGGCACGACATCGAACCAGCGGTCGTATGGCAGTCCGATCATCTGCTTCAGCACCTGCGTCGCGTCATCAGGTTCGTACAGCGGTTCGGCATGCTGCTTGTGCCGACGCTCCAGGAACTCCGCATCCTTGACCTGAATGCGCGCCGAGTCGGCGAGCATGATGGCGCACAGATCACGGGTCGCGGCGGTGGCGTGGATGGACCCCGAGTATCCCGAGCGCACGAGAAACGGCAGTCGTCCTGCATGATCGATGTGCGCGTGACTCAGCACGACCGCATCGATGCTTTCCACCGGCAGCGGCAGTACCTCGTTCTTGCGCCGCGATTCGGCGCGTCGACCCTGAAAGAGGCCGCAGTCCAGCAGCACCGTGCGTCCGCCGACTTCGAGGATGTGACACGATCCCGTGACTTCCCGGGCGGCGCCGCTGAATGTGAGCTTCATCCCGTGTGGTGATTGGCGTTGACAGGAGAATACAGAGGCACCGATCGCGACATGCGCATCACAGTTGCGCAGAGCTTACCTACACCATGGGCCGGTCAACGGGAAGTCGGGCGATCGCTCCGGCGCATACCGCCATCGAACATCGCACCTTCCGCAGGCAGGGATCCACTCGGCATCTTGACAGCGTGCCAACCCAGACCACCCCACCCGACTTCGACGGCGTCACCCTCGTCCGACACCCGCTCGTGCAGCATAAGGTCACGCGTCTGCGCGACCGCGCCGCACCGACCAAGCTGTTCAAGGAGCTGGTCGACGAGATTGCGATGCTGCTCGCTTACGAAGCGACCGCGACGCTGCAGCTCGAGCCGTATCCCGTCGACACGCCGCTCGAAACCCATACCGGCGTCACCGTACGGGGCAAGAAGCTCACCGTGGTACCCATTCTGCGCGCCGGACTCGGCATGGTGGAAGGTGTGCTGCGCCTGGTACCGGGAGCTCGCGTGGGGCACATCGGACTCTACCGCGATCATCGCACGCTGGAGCCGGTAGACTACTACTTCAAGGTGCCCGGCGATGCAGCGGACCGAGCCTTCATCGTGCTTGACCCGATGCTTGCGACGGGCGGAAGCGCCGTCGCCGCCGTGGCGTCGTTGAAGAAGGCGGGCGCGGAACGAATCACGTTCATGTGCATCGTCGCAGCACCCGAAGGCATTCGTCGGCTGCGTGCGGCGCATCCTGATGTGCACATCATCTGTGCCGCGATCGATCGCGAGCTCAATGCGCAGGGGTACATCGTGCCGGGACTGGGCGATGCCGGCGACCGACTGTTCGGGACGCGCTGACGGAATCCCTCGGCACACGCGTTCGCTTGACGCGTCGTCTCGAGCGTCGTCTCGAGCGTCGACTTCGCTGCTGACCGCTCGCGCTGCCGCCATCCTGTGCACACCACATGGCCGTCGGTATTCGAAGAGACTGCTTGCCTGATACGATTTGCTCACTTGTACGTGTCGCTGTCGGGGCGTAGAATCACCTCCGCACCGCGACCTCGCCGCGTGTGCGTTGCACGACATTCGAACACGGGTTAAATGCTGATCAACCTGCTTCCCGACTTTCTGGCCGTGCTGCAAAGTGCAGACAGGGTGGCGGCATACGAGCGCTACTTTGCGGCCAACAAGGCGCTCCTCACGGCGTACTGGGACAATTACGTCGTCGATCCCACGGGACCGCACGTTGGCGAGATCATCCGCAAGACGGTCGCAGCAGACCGAACGGACCTGCTGGGTGTGCTGGATCGCGAGCCGCTCGTGCTCCGAGCGCGACAGACGATGGCGCAGGCGATGAGCACGCTGGAGTTGACCGATGAGCCGGACGTGGTGCTGATGGTCGGCGTCGGCGCGGCGAATGCCGGCGAGTTGGTGGTAGACGGTCGCGCAGTGGCTTTCATCTGCCTGGAGCACTTCACCGGCGAGCGGAATCCCGAGACGGACTCGCTGGGTCTGGACCCGGCGCTGATCCCGCCGTGGCTGGCGCACGAGATTGCCCACGGTGTGCGGTACACGGCCAAGGACAGCGACAGCGACATGCGCCGGCTGGTAGCCGAAAATGGTGGGTACTACTCGTTCTGGGACACGGGCAAGCGTGCCACGCTGCGCGAACTGCTGGTGAACGAGGGCCTGGCGACGCAAGCCGCGCAGGCCGTCTGTGCCGGTTACGCCCCGTGGGAGTACCTGGGCTATGGTCGTCGCCAGTACGCACGGATTCGCGAACTGGAACCGCTGCTCGCACGCACGATCGGTCCGGACCTGGATCGCACCGGCTTGGGACTGCGTCTGCGCTGGCTCTCGGATGGCACGAGTGACGATGCTCGGACCGTCGAGCGGCATGTGATTCCGGAGCGTGCCGGCTATTACCTCGGGAACTCCATCGTGGCGCCGGCTGTGGCTGAGCGTGGCATTGCCTGGGCGCTCCGTGCCAGCGCCCGCGCGTTGATGGATGTCGGCCGGAAGTCGGCCGCGGCGAGCGCATAGCCGGCACGGGCATATCGTGCGCTGATGCGCATACGCGTGGTGGTGGTGTGTCGTCTGGCGCACTGCGACTGCGGAGACATCGCATCAATCATCGACATGACATCGACGACATGACACGTGAAGGGGCGCCGACAGTGATCTGTCGGCGCCCCTTCATCACTTCATCCGGTGGCTGGAGGCGTGTTTGCTCCGGCCGCGGATCACGCTTTTTTCGGTCGGGCCGGCGCGCCCTTGTCGTAGATGACCGTCTTGGTCTTGCCCTTCAGGCGTTCGTTCGAGATGAGCCACTGCTGTGGCAGCGCGGCCAGGTTCTGCACCATGTAATACAGATTCAGGCCGGCGGCGGCGCTGAAGAAGAATGCGAACATCATCGCCGGGAACATGTAGGCCATGATCTTTGCCTGCGGGTTAGGTGGCATGCCGCGCATGCCGATCCAGCTGAGCAGGAAGGCGCTGCCGGCCATCAGCAGCGGGATGATGAACGTGGGATCCTTCTGCGAGATGTCGGTGAGGTGCAGGAACGGCACGCCGCGAAATTCGATCGTGTTCTGGAACACGTAGAACAGCGTGATGAACACCGGCATCGGCAGCAGCATCGGCAGGCATCCAGACAGTGCGCTGAAGGGGCTCATGTCATGCTCCTTGTACACCTTCATCACTTCCTGCTGCATGCGCTGCGGATCGGCCTTGAACTTCTCCTGCACGGCCTGAAGTTCCGGCTGCAGTACCTGCATCTTCATCGACGTGCGCATGGCACGCTGGTTGAACGGCCAGAGCAGCAGTCGCACTGCCACACCGAAGATCACCAGCACCCAGCCGTACGTGAGCTTCAGCGAATCGTGCATCCAGAGCAACGCCTTCATCACGAAGGTCGCGAGCGGCTGCACCACACCCTGCAGCCAGCCGCCGTACGGATTGCTGTTCTCGAAGTCACGGCCGAGCGAGACGAGGCGACGCCATTCCTGCGGACCGGCGTAGATCTCGAAACGGAACGTGCCGTCCTGCAACGCCTGCAGCGCCGCGGCGTCCACGCGCGTCGCGGCCTTGCCAGTGCGGACTCCGCCGGTCACGGACAGCTCGTCGAACGGCCGATCGCCGTTGGCGACGAGGAGTCCAGTGAGGAAATACTTGCTCTTCGAAACGACCCAGGTGAAGGGACCTTCACGCAGTTCCTTCTCGCCGGGATCGAGGTCGCCGAATGACAGCAGCTTTGCGCCACCCTGCACCGGCTTCGTCGCAACGGCCAGGTGCGAGAACTCCTCGGTCGTGTCGGACTCGGTGGGACGCAATCCGCTGGGCAGCGTGATACGCACGAACGCCGGTGAGGCGAGCCCGGTAACCTTGCCACCAACACGGATGAGGAAGCTGTCCGGCTGAAACGCGTAGGTGAGGCGCACATTTGCGGCGCCGGCCTGACCGATGTAGGTGACCGTACGATCGTCATTGCGCGTGACGCTGAACGGCACCTTTGCAAGGTCGATGACACGATTGCCGCCTGGCTCCTTCACGATCAGCGCATACTGCAGGAGCGCTTCGCCGGCGCGCACCAGCTCCACGGTGTCGGCGGCGTTGCTGCCCTTGCTCAACTGGCGGTATCCGTTCAACCGAACCGACACCGGTGCGGCACCGATGCTGCTGATGCGAATGCTGCTGCGCGTGCTGGCCAGGAGTGCCGTATCGACGCCCACCGACGCGGGTGCCGACGATGCAGAGTCCTGGCGGGGCGTTGCGATGAGTGGCGTTGCGCCGGAATCGACCCGCGGCCTTTGTCGAGCCGAGTCGGCGACGGTGGCCGCGAGCGGCTTGGTCGGCTGCCTGGAGGGCGGGAACAGATACTGAGTGAGACCGATCACTCCCGCCGAGAGGGCGAGGGCGAGCAGCATGCGCTTGTTCATACTGGAGTGTCGAAGGTCAGGCGAGGCGCCTGCGGTGCGCGTTGACGGCGCCCCCGCGTGCAGCAATCGTATGGGTCAGGGAACAGGATCGTGTCCGCCGGGCCGGAACGGGTGGCACCTGGCGATACGCTTCGCTGCCAGCCATGCCCCGCGAACGACGCCGTATCGCTCGATCGCTTCCACGGCGTATGCCGAACAGGTTGGAGTATAGCGGCACGAGGCGGGAAACAGCGGCGACAGGAAGAGCTGATACACCCGCACGAGCGCCGTTGCGGACCACCGCGCCGCACGGACGGCTGTCGGGGGTTCAGGCAATCTGGCTGCATCGACGTCCCCTGACGTCGGTTCCGCCATCACCTGATTCATCACCGCGCCGTCGTCGGACGGCGCCGTGTCGCATGGCGACGGTTTCGGCACTGGCATCACGGTTCACGCGTCGTCGGCAGCGGAAGTCGGCGAATGAGCGATGCGACCTCGACACCGAGCGCCTCCCACGACTGTCGATAAGCCGCCGGGAGGGTCCGGATGACTACGTCGTGGGGCCCAAGCGCTGGCAGCACGCTTATTCGAACGATCTCGCGCAACCGGCGCTTCAACCGATTCCGGGCGACGCTGTTCTGACCATGCTTGGGCACTATGAAACCGACGCGGGCGCACAACAAAGGGGAAGCTGCGATGCGAAGCTCCAGACAGGCCGCCCGCACACGCTTCCCCTCACGTCGCACTCGCTCGAGGTCCGACTTTCTCGTGAGACGCTGGTCTCGCGAAAAACGGAACGACTCAGGCGCCGGCGTACTTGTCCGGAAGCATGACCGTCAACTGCTTGCGTCCTTTTTTGCGGCGACGCGCAAGGATCGCGCGACCCCAGCGATCGGACATGCGAGCACGGAAGCCATGCTTGCGGATACGACGCTTGTTGCGGGGGCGGTACGTGGGCTTGCCCATATGTACTCCAGATGCGTTCGCAATGTTCGGGGAAAGAGTGCCAAACCTATTCAGGACAAGCACTTCGGTCAAGCTACGTCGTGTTGCTTCTGACTTGCCCGGAAGCACGCCTCCCCTGCGCACATCCGGTTTGCATCATGCGCTCCGTTCCTGTAAACTCGCGCTTCCTACGTGAACAACTCCCCGCTGCACGTAATGCTGACGGCTGCAGATACCTGGGCTCGATTGCTGGACCGCGCACGACTCGAGCTACAGGAGCAGACTGTTCGCACCTGGCTCGAGCCATGTGAGCCGCTGCGTGTGGACGAGCGTGCGCTCACCGTTGGTGTACCCGACCAGTTCGCCGCTGACTGGAACGAATCAAAACACTCCGGCCTGCTCTCGAGTTTTGCGGCCGTCGCGCTTGGCCATCCATTGCAGGTACAGTTCGTCGTGCACGAGTCCGCACGCACGAAGCCGCAGATGGACCTGTTCGTCGCACCTCTCGACGCGCCCGTGCGCGTCGCCACGGTGCCAAACCCGAATTTCGCGCCGCTCTCCGAGCGTTACACCTTCGAACATTTCGTCGTCGGAAAGAGCAACGAACTGGCCGCCGCGGCTGCGATTGCTGCAGCGCAGGCTCCGGGCAAACTCTACAACCCGCTGTTTCTTTACGGCGACACGGGACTCGGCAAGACCCACCTGATGCAGGCCGTCGCGCACGAACTGCTGAAACGCGATCCGGGCACACGCATCACGTTCGTCGGCACGGAACAGTTCACGAACGAGCTCGTCGGATCAATCCAGAGTCGGACCACGCAGGATTTTCGGCGCCGATATCGCGAAACCGACCTGCTGCTGGTCGACGACGTACAGTTTTTGAAGGGAAAGGAAGCCACTCAGGAAGAGTTCTTTCACACCTTCAACGCGATTTACGAGGCCGGCCGGCAGATCATCCTCACCTCGGACCGGCCGCCATCGGAAATTCCCGGGCTCGAGGCGCGACTGGTAAGCCGCTTCCAGTGGGGCATGGTTGCCGACATCGCATTGCCCGATGTAGAGCACCGCGTGGCGATCCTGCGTCGCAAGGCGCAGCTGGACCATCTGGAGCTCACGATTCCGGACGACGTGATTCAGGTGATCGCGGACAACGTGCGGTCGAACGTGCGCGAGCTCGAAGGCGCGATCATCAAGCTGCTGGCCTACGCGTCTCTCAAGCATGCAGACATTACGGTGGAACTGGCGCGTGAGGCGCTTCGAGACCGCTTCAGAGGCGATGGAAGCACGCCGGCGACCATCGGTATCACCGTCGCCACCATTCAAGCCACGGTGGCCCGCGAATGGGGCGTGACGGCCGAGGGGCTCAAGTCGAAGACGCGAACGAAGATGCTGACCGTGCCGCGTCAGGTCGCGATGCTGCTCTGTCGCGAACTGCTCGCACTGCAGCTGGTGGAAATCGGCAACGCCTTTGGTGGGCGCGATCATTCCACAGTGATTCATTCGCTCGATCGCACCGAGCAGACGTGCAAAGACGACGTGGGCTTTGCGGCGCGTGTGGAAAAGGTTCGACAGCTGTTGGTAATCGGCCAGTGATCCACACCAGTCCACGTTTCGACGACGATTCCCACACGCGCCAGAACAGCAATGATGACAGCTGCGGAGAACTGGTGTGGTTGTACCCGCTGCTCCACAGTACTCTATCTTGGCGAAAACGTTGCGGTGGAATAGGTTCCGGCGTTCGTCCACAGTTCGACAGTGCTCTACGACTACGACTGTTAAAGATTTATAGAACAGCATTACAGCAGTGCTTCCACATTGAACGGCAGAACGCAGTTCACGCTGCAGGACCGATAGCCATACAGGGCGTTCGCCCGGCGTCGGTTCAGCGCACCCCGAGGAGCTGATGCGATTCACGATCGCGCGTGAGAAACTCCAGGAAGGGCTGGCGGCGGTCGCTGCCAGCATCCCTGGCAAGACAACCTTGCCGGTCCTGGCCAACATCCTGATCGAGACCACCGAGCGCGGAATCCGCTTTTCCGGAACCGATCTCGATATCCACGTCAGCCACGAAGTGCAGGCCGACGTCGAACGGCCGGGCGGCATCACGATTCCTGCAAAGAAGTTGCAGGAACTCGCACGCGAGCTTCCACCGAATCCGGTGAAGATCGAGTCCGCCGGCGAGCAGAAGGTGAGCCTCGAGTGCGGCCGCGCGAAATTCAAGCTGAACGGTCTGCCGAAGGATGATTTCCCGCAGTTTCCCGCGATCCGATTCGGCGATGGCTGGCGTGTGAAATCAGCCGATGTGCGGAAGCTGATCAAGCACACGACCTACGCGGTGAGCACCGAGGAGAGCCGTCCGATCTTGAACGGCGTGCTCTGGGAGCTCAAGCCCGATCACATGCGAATGGTCGCCACCAACGGACATCGCCTGGCGAAAATGGACATCGCGGTGACTGGTCATGGTGCGCAGGCCAGTGACCTGATCGTGATGCCAAAGGCGCTGGACCAGGTGAGCAAACTCTTTCCCGATGAGGAGGACCTGGAAGTCGCACGCGGCGACAACCACCTCGCCTTCAGGAGCCCGTTCACCACGATCTTCACGCGGCTGATCGAGGGACCGTATCCGAATTACGAGCAGGTGATTCCGAAGGACAACGACCGCTTCGCGATCGCCGACAAGGACGCGCTGTCGTCGGCACTGCGTCGCATGGCAACAGTTGCTTCGGACCAGACGCACCGGATCAAGCTCTCGTTCAATGCCGGCATTCTGCGTTTCCAGGTGAACACGCCGGATCTGGGCGACGGACAGGACGAAATCCCGATCCGCTACGAAGGCGATCCGATGGACATCGGCTTCAACGGTGCGTATCTGCTCGAGATTTTGAAGAACATCCCGACGCCGGAAGTGCGCCTGACGTTCAAGGCGCCCGAACGTGCGGCGACGGTGGAGCCGGAGGGGTGGTCGGATCCGGCGACGTATCTCACGATTTTGATGCCATTGCGGCTCAGCGACTGAGCGTTTTCGATGTCCTGTGAGACACGCAACTTCAAGTACCTCGGAACGAGCAAGTGCGTGCCAGCGGTTCAGGTTTCTTTACGCTCGCCATGTTCTGCTTCTGTGTGAGGTCAGCAGCATCAGTTGACGTCACGGCAGAACATCACGCTTGACTCAGGGCAGCATCGATATGGTGTCGGTGATCTGCTGCACCATGCGGCGTGTCTGCTGGCCATTGGTGAGTGTAAAGTCCAGCGACTGCACGCCACGGAGTGATTGAATCCGGCGTGTCGAGACGAGCACGGTCGCCAGTGCCTCGCTGGTGCCTGTGCCCGTGAGCGACACGAGCTGATCCCGGATAGCGATGCTTCCGCCGGCACGAATCAGGGCGCGACGCTCCAGCAGCACAGTCGTGCTGTCCATGCCGGTGAGTGTGCGATACTTCACGATCGAGATGGTCGTCACCGGCAACGACGCGCGGCAACTCGTGACTGTCAGCGTGTCGCTCCACTGCTGGTCCGCACGCAAAGGCATCGGAAGCAGTGGTAGCAACTCAGGTAGCAGCGCCGCCAACGGTCGTTCAGCAGTGCACGCCGTGAGGCTGTCACCGGTGATGCGAGGACGACCGTCGGTCAGGACCGCTGCCACACTCCTTCCGCGAACGAAGGCGTCCGGTGCGCGTCGGACCATGCCGCTCGATGTCACCTGCAGTGAATCGATGGCGAGCGTTGCGACCGAGAGTGACGTGCTCGTGATGGTGATCTCGAGCAGTGCCGCCGTCGTAAGGGTATCGACGAGCGGCATGTCGCCACCGACACGATCGAGTGAGAGCACAGCAGTCGAGGCCACGCGATATCGAGCGCTTTGTTGCGCATGCGATGTAGTGCATGACGCGGAGCTGACGAGCGCGATCAGCAGCGCAGACCGGATGGTTCGACGCATCGTGTCAGACGAGTACATGGGTCGGGGCCACGAAACTGGAACAACAAGGACACGAAAAACAGCACAAAAGCAGCTTACATGCAGCGCAACAGACTGGCGGATCGTCGGAACGGCAGGTGAAACGCGCCGGCCTGTAAGCCGGGTTTTGTCATCACGCGAACGTGATGGATGATCATTCCTCTCGGCGTACAGTCACCTGCACGCTCCAGCAGCCTACCCGCGGCGTCTTTGTCGGGACGGGACGTCCCTCGCCGCTTATTTGGCCTTGCTCCAGCTGGGGTTTACCCTGCCGCCACCGTTACCGGCGACGCGGTGCGCTCTTACCGCACCTTTTCACCCTTGCCCGATCCGACGCGAACGTCGGCCGTCGGCGGTGTATTTTCTGTGGCACTTTCCGTCACGCGGCAGCGATCAAGCCACTGCCTTGTGCCCAGGCGTTACCTGGCAGCCCACCCTTTGGAGCCCGGACTTTCCTCGAGCAGACATTCCTCGCGGAACCCGTCTCGCGATCATCCGGCCGACGCGCATCACCTGCAGCAAAACGTAGCAGCATCACGTGGCAGGCGGCAGCGTGCGCGGTGAGCGACGTGTGCGTGCCGAATGCGCTGACTTGGACAGGAGTGTTGCGGGCACCCTGACTTCGATGTGACGGCAAGGCGCATGTTGACGCCGTCTCCATCACGAGGTGTCCATCATGGTTGTTCGATCCGCCAAAGGCAGTTCCGCCAACGCGCCCTCCTCGACACGCAGCAGCGAACCGGTTCCGGTCACGACGATCCTCATGCCGGCAGAACGCAGTGCCGTTGATGCCGCAGGTGAGGGGCTGTATCGCACCATGCACCGCACATCGCTCGACGAAGTGCGTCGTGACCTGCGCGAGCAAGCCGCGACGGCGGTGCTCCTTTCGCTCGCCTGCTGTTCGCCACGCGATGCGATCCGCATGGCGGCGATCCTGCGCGAACATCCTCGTGTACCGATGATGGCACTCATCACCAACCTGCAACGTGTGCAGCCGCAGTCGCTGCTGTCGCTGGGCCGCAGCGGGATGCGCATTGTGATCGATGCACGTGATTCGACCGGATGGCACCTGCTGCGCGAAACGGTCGCGACCGCGGACCGTGGCTCGTTCTCGGTGGAGTCGGCAATCACGGAACTGCGCCAGACCCTGCTTGCCGCGAGCGATGACTGCCTGCAACTGCTCGAGCTCTTCTTCACGTCGCGACCGGCATTGCATACGGTCAGACAGGTCGCCACACAGGTCGATTTGCATCCAGGCACGCTGATGAGCCGGTTCCAGCGTGCCGGCCTTCCGCCGCTCAAGCGCTATCTGGACCTCGCGAACCTGGTCCGCGCGGCACATCGGCTGGAAGATCAGCGCCGCTCGATTGCCGATGCGTCGGTCAGCCTGGAATACTCCTCACCCCAATCATTTGGCCGCCATGTGACCCTGGTGCTGGGCATCAGCGCCTCGGCTTTCCGCAGTGTGTACGATTGCGAAGGGATGTATCGCCGATTCTGCGAGGAGCTGGTGACGCCTGTTCAATCGCAGCTCTGCAAATTCCGTCCGCTGCGCTCGCTGCAGGACGGTGCCTTCTGACTAGACCGGGTGCAGCGTGGGAATCAGCGGCTTCAATTCGGCAGCGGTCGTGAAGGCGATCAGCGGAATGCCCGCGGCCTCCAGCGCCTCTCTGGCGCCCTCCTCACGATCCACGAGGGTCAGCGCCCCGACCACGATCCCGCCTTCGTCTCGGATGGCCCCAGCGGCATTGAGGGCGCTGCCCCCTGTCGTCATTGAATCCTCGATCACGATCACGCGGTCCCCGCGCTGAAACGAGCCTTCAATCCGCTTGCCCATACCGTGGCCCTTCGGTTCCTTGCGGACGGCAAAGCAGCGGATCGGCACACCTACGAGCGCGCTGGCGTACGCAATGGCGTAGCTCACGGGGTCGGCGCCCATGGTCAGGCCACCGACGCTGTCCACCGCCCACCCGCTTTGCTCGACCATGCGATGCGCCAACGGTCCGACCAGGGTCAGTCCGTCCGGACTCATGGTCGTCAGTCGACAATCGACGTAGAAATCACTGATTCGGCCAGAAGCGAGCGTGAAGGTTCCGCGCCGAGCCGACCGGGTCGCCAGCAGGCGAACCAGCGCGTCCCGATTGACGGCAGTCGTCACGCTCAGCGGTCCTTCGAGCCAAACAAGTTCTTCACTCGGCTGAACAGTCCGGCCGACTTCGTGACGGGCGCAGGCATCGATGTCAGGGACGCTTCGAGCGCTGCAGCAAAGTCCGTGATGCCCGGATAACGATCGCCCGGCAGACGAGCGAGCCCCTTCATGACCACCTTCTCGACCTCGTCACTGAAGGTCAGCGTCGGCACGGCCTTGTTGAGTGGGGTCGGTGGCTGGGTGAGCAGCTGCGACAGCATGTCACGCGTGGAGCGCGCAGTGTAGGGATGCACACCCGTGAGCAGGAAATACGCGATCGTCGCGAGACTGTACTGGTCGGCCGTCGGCCCGACGAGCACGCCACTGAGCGCCTCGGGCGCGACGTACAGCAACGTGCCCACGAAGAAGCCGTCGCGCGTAAGTCGCTGGTCGTTTCCCTGCTCGGGCTCGGCTGCGATGCCGAAATCCAGCAGGCGAACGCGATCGTTCACGCTGTCGTACATCAGATTTTCCGGCTTCAGGTCGCGGTGGACGATGCCCTGCCGGTGCGACGCGTCGACCGCAGCGGCGATCTGGCTCACGATGCTGGCAACCTGGGGCCGCGGAAACGCACCAGTCTGCTTGGCGACCTTCTCGAGAAGGTCGCCAGGCGCCCACTCGATCGCGAGGAACTTCACGCCATCCGACGCACCGAGCTCGATGGTGCGCACCACATTCGGGTGCACCACGCGGAGGCCAAACTCAGCCTCACGCTCGAATCGAATGACGGCCGTGGGGTCGTTCCGCAGCTTCGTGCGGAGCACCTTCAGGGCGACAATTCCATGTGTCGGATGCGCGGCGCGGTAAACCATCGCGGTTCCGCCCTCGCCGACCATGTCCTGCACCGCATATTCTGCGATGACCGTTCCTACCAGTGCGTCTCGAATCACGAGCACAAGCCTACGGGACTGACCGGAAGGCGGCAAGCGTACAGGCCGTCAGCCTCGCGGCGTGGTCGGGTGAAAATGTCGCGCTGTAACGATTCGGTCGGTCGCCGTGTACCGTATCTTGCACGGCAAGTCAGTTCATCAACAGGGGCACTCACGCGTGAGAGCGGCGGACGTCATGGCAGAGCAGGCGAGATTACGAGCGGGTCGCCGAGTGCGGCAGATTGGACTGTGCCTGCTAGGCGCAGCCGCTGCGGGGTGTGCCTCGGGTCGGCCTGCCGGTGGAGCGCCCGGCGGTGGACCAACGGGTACCGACGCCCCTGCAGGTGTGCGCCGCGGTGACATTGCCGCGCAATCGGACACGTACAAGGTGCTCCAGAATCTGGGCCTGCTGGCCAACGGTGTGCCGCTGCCCTTCACCGGCTCCATTGCGATGCTGCCTGGTCCGGTGGCCGACAGCTCCTTGGTCGTCGTGTCGCTGTCGTTCCCGTCGCAATCGTTCTCATTCGTGCGCGAGGGAGATCGATTTCGTGCCAGCTACACTGTCGCGATCGAAGCGCGCCAGAACGGCGCGGTCGTGTCGCGCACGGAGACGAACGAAGTCGTGCGGGTCGTGAGCTTCAAGGAAACGCAGCGCGCCGACGAGAGCATCCTCTTCCAGCAGCAGCTGTCGATTCCGCCGGGATCCTACACCATAGGGGTGCTGATCCGCGACGGCAGCACCTCTCGCTCGGCGACACAGGAGAAGCAGGTCGTGGTCCCACGTTTCGGTGGTCGCCCAAGCACACCGATCATTGCTCTGGAGGCGACGCCGCGCAGCAATGCCGCCACGCGACCGGATCTGATCGCCAATGCGCGGAGCACCATCGTGTTAGGCCGCGACACCGAGCTGCCGCTCTATCTCGAAGTGCGCGACTCCTCGCCGGCGGGCGTGTCGCTGCACGTTGCCATTCGCGACGAAAAGGGCGCCGCGCTCTGGCAGGACACCGTGGTGCTGCCACGACAGGGGAAGGGCAACATCGCAAGCGGAGTCGTGCGCGTGCCGGTCGCGAATCTCGGTGTCGGGATCGTGCAGGCCGCCGTCTGGCGCACCGGTCAGGCCGACACTGCGACGCAAGCCGTGCTGGTGAGCTTCGGCGAGGATCTGCCCGTGGCATCGTTCGACGAGATGATCAGCTATCTGCGATTCTTCGCAAGCTCGTCGCGACTGAACACGTTGAAAACCGGGTCACCGCAGCAGCGAGCACAGGCCTGGGCCGCGTTCCTGCGCGAGACCGATCCCATTGGCATGACCCCGCAGAACGAGGCGCTTCGCGACTATTTTTTGCGAATCCGCGTCGCCAACGAACGATTTCGCGAAGATGGTTCTGCTGGCTGGTTGTCTGACCGCGGAGCGACGTTCGTCGCACTGGGCGAGCCGGATCAGATCCTGGACAACAACAATCAGGGGCAGCAGGATCTGACGATCGGTCAGCGTGGCCGCATGCAGGCGTGGGATTATACAACGGAACGGCTGCGCCTTGTGTACCAGGATCAGAGCGGCTTCGGACGCTGGCGGTTTTACGGGAACGGTGCGGCGGCTTTCCAGACGGCACTGCAGCGCCGCCTGAACCGATGACCGGACCGGGCGTTATGCGCGGGCACGAACTGCCACGCAAGACGCTCCATTTCAGCACCGCCGCCATTCCTGTCGCGCTCTGGCTGGGCGTACCGCAACGGTATGTCGCTGCGATGCTGGTCGCGTTATTCGGCGTTGCGTGCGTCGTGGAACTCGCTCGTCGCCGCTCTGCCACGCTCGCGTCACATTTTGATTCGACGGTCGGTGTGATGCTTCGACCACATGAAGCGGCAAATGGCATCACCGGCGCGACCTGGCTGCTTGCGACCTTCGCCATCACCTGCCTCGCGGCACCGCTCAATGCCGCAATCGCGGCCACGTGGGCTGGTGCCGTCGGGGATGGGATGGCGACCGTTGCCGGTCGTGCGTGGCGTCGAAGACATAGTGGCAGCGGCAAGACGCTCGCGGGCAGCGTGGTCTGTGCGTTCGCGGCCGCTTTCGGCGCGTGGTGGCTGGCTGCGTTCACGTGGCCTGTTGCCGTCGGCATCGGCGTGATCGCGGCCACTGTGGAACGCCCCGACGTCGCCCTGGACGACAACGTGCGCGTGACCGGCGCGGTGGCACTGGCCGCCGCCGCGCTGCTGGCGTTGCTGCGCGCCTGAGCTAACGGCCGCATCGCTACAGGGTTTGCGACACGATTCCGCGCCGCGCCTCGTGACGACGATCAGCTGCGGGCGATTGCGCGTGATCGATCGCGGGACGCAGGTCACCGGCGATGCGATGGGACGCCGCGGCTCGCTGGCTAGATTTCGCGCATGACCGCGCCAGTCCAGACCGAACCCACGTCCCCACGCCTCTTCCTGGTGGACGGCTACGCGCTGATTTATCGCGCCTTCTACGCCTTGATCAACCGTCCGCTGAAGACGAGTCATGGCGTGAACACGTCGATCGCGTGGGGCATCGCGAATTTTCTCAACCGCCTCGTGCAGCGGCACCAGCCGGAGTACCTCTGCTGGATTCACGACTCCGGCGCGACGTTTCGCGACGAGATGTATGCCGACTACAAGGCGACGCGCGAGAAGTTGACGGTGGATCTGCAAGCCGACTTCGATCTCGGGCTCGAGCATGTGCATGCGTTGCTCGCGGCCTACGACACGCCGATCCTGTCGCTGGACGGCTTCGAGGCCGATGACGTGATCGGATCGCTCGCACGTCAGGGCGTCGAGGCGGGGTTGAACGTGATCGTCGTTTCCGGCGACAAGGATTTTCATCAGCTGGTGGGCCCGGGCGTCTGGCTGCTGAACCCGGGTCGCGGTGGACCGGCCAGTGTGGATGAACACTGGGTGGGGGTGGAGAATGGCAGCGAACGGCTCGGTGTGCCCCCTGACCGCACGACCGATTTTCTTGCGCTGGTCGGTGACACGTCGGACAACGTGCCGGGCGTACCGGGCATCGGCGAAAAGGGTGCGCAGGAACTGATCAGGGAGTTCGGCGATCTGGACGCGATACTGGCAAACGTTGCAAAGATCACGAAGAAGCGGCCTCGCGAGGCGCTCGAGCAGCATGAGGACAAGGCGCGGTTGTCGAAGGCGCTGGTCACGATCCGTACCGATTGTCCGGTGACGCTGGACCTGGACCGCGTGCGCTTCCACCAACCGCACAGGGCAGAACTGCGGCAGGTCTACATCGATCTCGAGTTCTCGTCGCTGGCACGCCAGATCAGTGACGACAGCACTGCGGTGCCGCGCAACCATCCGTCGACCTTTGACGATTCGCCGCAGGAGTTCATTGCGATCGACGAGGCGAAGCCGGCGATACCCGTCAGGTATCGCACGGTGAGCACCGTCGAGCAGCTCGACGCGCTGGTGCAGCGGATCCGCGAGGTGCGGACGATCGCATTCGACACCGAAACGGTCGTCGACGCCGAGTGCCCGATCGCGATCAACGCGATGCGATCACGCGTGGTCGGCATTGCGGTTGCGACCGCACCGGGCGAGGCGTATTACCTGCCGTTCCTGCATGTCCGCGCTGGTGCCAACGTGCAGGGCGACCTGCTGGACCCCGAGGCGCACCAGATCACGCAGGCGCCCGAGAACCTGCCGCCACTCAACGGTGACGCCTGCCGCGCATTCGTCGAGATGCTCGAGGATGCGTCGATCAGAAAGGTTGCGCAAAACGCGAAGTACGACATCCTCGTGCTGCGTCGCGCCGGGATCACGGTGCGCGGACTCTGCTTCGACCCGATGCTCGCGAGTTACGTGCTGGATCCGGGTCGTCGCTCGCACGGCATGGATGCGCTGGCGCTGGACATCTTTCAGCATCGGATGATTTCGTACGACGAGGTGTCCGGCAAGGGTCGCAATCAGATCACGTTCGACCGAGTCACGGTCGATGTCGCCACGACTTACTCGGCCGAAGATGCGGATTTCACGCTGCGGCTGTTCGAGCATTTCGATCCGCTGATCGAACTTGCCGGCGCGCGTCCGCTGCTGGAAGGCATCGAGCTGCCGCTGGTCGATGTACTGGCCGAGATGGAATGGACGGGTATGGCGATTGATCTGGAGTGGTTCGCATCGTTGAAGGAACGGTTCATGGCCGAACGTCAGCGGGTGGAGCTACTGATTTACGAGGCCGCAGGGGAGACGTTCAACATCAATTCCAATCCCAAACTGCGGCAAATTTTGTTCGAAAAGATGGCGATGCCGGTGAAGAAAAAGACGGCGACCGGCCCGTCGACCGACGCGAGCGTGCTGCAGGAGCTGGCGGATGAAGGACATGAACTCCCTGCCCTGCTGATGGAGTATCGCGAAATCTTCAAGCTCGAAGGCACGTATCTGGATGCGCTGCCGCTGCTCGTCGATCCGCGCGACGGTCGCATTCACACGACCTTCAACCAGACCGTGGCGGGAACGGGTCGCCTCTCGTCCAGCGATCCGAACCTGCAGAACATCCCGATCCGACGTGAACTGGGACGCGCGATCCGTCGGGGGTTCGTGGCGGCGCCCGGCACCAAGCTGCTCGCGGCCGACTACTCGCAGATCGAGCTGCGGTTGCTGGCGCACTTGTCGCAGGATCCCGCGTTCGTGAGCGCCTTTCAGGCGGGTGGTGACATCCACAAGCAGACGGCGAGCATCATCTTCGGCGTGCCGGTCGAGGATGTGACGAGCGAGATGCGCGCGCGCGCGAAGACCATCAATTTTGCGACGATTTATGGGCAGGGCGCCCGTGCGCTGAGCCTGCAACTGAAGATCACCTTCGCGGAGGCGAAGGAATTCATCGCGACGTACTTCGAGCGCTTCGCGGGTATCCGCGCCTTCCTCGATTCGCAGGTCGTGCTGGCGCGCGAACAGGGCTTCGTGCAGACCATCTTCGGTCGGAAGCGGTTCATCCCGGAGGTCGCCGATCGCAACTTCAACGTGCGTGCGTTCGGCGAGCGCATGGCGCAGAACTCGCCGCTGCAAGGATCGGCTGCGGATCTGATCAAGATCGCGATGCTGAAGATCGCGGACCGGTTGCCGAACGACGGCCAGGGTGCGCGCATGCTGCTGCAGGTGCATGACGAACTGGTATTCGAGGTACCGGAGCATGCACTTGATGCCGTGCGCGCGATGGTGGTGCATGAGATGGAGCATGCGGCGTCGTTAAGCGTGCCGCTGGTGGTCGCGACGGGTTTCGGTGACAACTGGCTCGATGCGAAATGAACCGTGACGCCGACGGACTCGGCGAGCGTGACGATCCGTTGCGGTGGAGGGAATTCGTGCTCCGCCGCGACGGGATGATCCACGCGATGGACGGCGGGCTCTGGCTGCACCGCCACACCTGGTTCGACACGCCGATGGCGCACCTCGTGTGCACGAATCGCGAGCTGCTGCTGGCGTACGGTGCGTCAGTTGGATTGCCAGTGCACCGGCTGCAGGTCAAGCCCTTGAAGGATCCGCGCACTGGTGAACGCCGGGATGCGTGGCACTGGGATCTCGTCGGCCGATTTCTTCCGCCAATCGTGTGACGCTGCGCTCGTTGCTGGATGGTTCCGCGCAGCATCAATCGTTCTCGTCTCGCACGGTGACACAGAGACATGAAGATCGGTGACGGCCTGTTTGACATGGAGGCGACAGCGCGCTCGTAGGTACCAGACCGCTACTATCTGCGCGGCATGCAACAGCGGGACGAGCATGGTGCCGAGCACGTGGGTGTGCGTGGCGAGCTGCGAACGCGGGGTGGCTGTGCGGGCAGCGAGCTCGCGTGCGAGCGTGAATGGCTTTGCGTGGTTCAGCCGTCCCCAGAAGGCGGCCGGCATGCTGATCGCGCCGAGTAGCAGATTGGGTATCACGCACCGGTCAGCGGCGGAGAGTCTGGTAACCAGCGCCACACAAGTCGAGGCGAATGCCGAGATCTGTCGCGATGTGTCGCGGTGTGTCGCGGTGCGAGTAGCCCTCGCTGGATGTGTCGGACACGTCGTTCGACGTGCGGTCTGATCTCGCCGTGCTTTTGTCGCTGGCGGACTTCATCGTCGCGCCGCGTGATCGCGATCGTTGCCACGTTGGATGCATCATGATCACCGAGCGGTCAGATCACGTCTGATACGGCCGCGACCACGGTTGCGAGTTCCAGGATTTCATCAGCTTCGATCTCGTCGTCGAAGTGAAGCGTCACGGCGTGCAGTTGCGCGTGGATGTCGGCGGTGAGTGCATCGACCGGCGCATGCCTGGTCATCATCGTGTCGAGTGCAATGGGCTGGCCCTCCTGCATCAGCACGCGCGAGCGGATACGATCCGTGCACTCGTAGTAGATGCTTCGCGGCACGATGGTCACGCTGCGAATCCTCGATTGCATGCCCGAGATCCACCAATCGTAGAGCGCCCGGACACGGAGCTCCGGACGTTCTCGATCCAATGCATTCAGCTGCCGCATGGACGCGCGTTCAGCGTGATGAAGTTCTGGAGCGACTGCATGGTGCAGTGACCGGTCGCTGCAGCTGAGCGGGCCCGAGCGCAGATTCATCGTCGACAACCGGTCGAGCCTGCGTTGTCCGTTTCACCCGGTTCGTATGTTTGTACATGTCTCCACATCAGCGGGTGCGCGTGACGGGTCGTCTTACCTCCTTTCAGGCGCCTGCGGCAGTGTTGGTGGCAACGCTGGTGCTGGTCACCTGTGGCAGGGATGTACCGCAGCCCAAGGCCGATTCCGCGACTCGGCCATCCGACTCGACAATCTTGGCGGGTGAGCCGGCGGTCGCACCCATGTCCGTCGTGTTCTGGGACGCGCAGGATGGATCAGCGATCTACCTGCCTGCGGAAGGCGGTGCCGCGCAGGTTGTCCTGCCACCCGTGCTTGACGACAGCGTCCCGAAGCCGTCGAATGCGGTGCTCCCGTCCGATGCCGCGCCAGCGTCGGTCGACCTGTTCGCACCGTCGGGTCTGATCGGCACGGTGTCGGTAGGCGAGTACGCTGTTGGCGCGCAGACCGCCGTGAGTGCCGGGTGCGACGCGTGGCCGGTAGTGCCGGTGCGGCATGGACTCGGCAATCCACCACTCAACTGGCGGATCGCCCTGCAGCATGGCGTCGGCGAGCCCATGCACGCCGACTCGATCGGTAGCATCGCGCGGACCGATTCGGCGCTGCTCGTGGTGGACATCAACAAAGCGGCGGCCCTGCTGCCGCTGGACAGCAGCGGCGTGATGCGGCGCGTGCCGTTCGGCGTGTCGAAAGCCTACCGCTTCAAGCTGCCGGGCGATGTCGACGTCGTCGTCACCGTGGTGGAGCGTCGGCTCAACTTGGAGGCGTCGCCGCGTGTCGAGCGGTCAGTGCTGGTGCTGGAGCGTGTCGCCGGCTCAAAGGCATTCAAGGCCGTCTGGACGGAAACGCAGTATGCGACAGAGGATGACCTGATCGCGGTGGACCTGCTCGGCGTGGTCTCGATGCGGGCGTCGGGACGACCCACGCTGTTCCTCGGCCAGGATTTCGGCGACGGCTCGCGCGTCCAGATGCTGCAGCGAGACGGCGCCGGAAAGTGGTCGGTGCGGTGGGCGAGCGCTTACACCGGCTGTTGAGCAGCGCTTTACACACAGCTGCCCCGGGTCAGTCCTTTGAGCCGTTCGGTTCGTCCATATGTGCTACCCTCGTACTGCTTTTCGAGCCCCGAGTGCGGCCGGCGCACGGTAAACGCCTCGCGTCAGGGCCAGAGCCAGGAGGGTGAGCAGATACGGCAGCGCGAGGAATATCTGGTACGGCAGATTCAGGTTGAGTGCCTGAAAGAAGAATTGCAGCGCGCTTGCCATACCGAAAAATAGCGCCGCCATCGCAACACCTACGGGGTGCCATCTACCCAGTGCAACTATCGCGATGGCCACGAATCCACGTCCGGCCGACATGCCCTCCGTGAAGGTGCCGACCTGCGCAAGCACGAGTGTGCCGCCCGCCAGCCCGCCACACATGCCACCGAACAGGACGGCCATCATCTGCACTCGGCGCGTCGAGATTCCCGAGGCGAGTGACGCGCCGGGATTTTCGCCGGTGGCACGAATTGCCAGACCTGACTGCGTGCGATGGAGCCAGTACCAGATGGCGGGGACCATCAGCTCTGCCAGATAGGTGGGGAGTGGCTGACGGAAGAGCGCTCGCCCGACGATTGGGATGTCCTGCAGCAGCGGAATGCCGATCACCGATAGCGTCGGCGCCGAGAGCGCGGCGCCGCCGTCTCCGTAGATCACGCGATACAGGGTGCTCGTGAGTCCGAGGCCGAGCATCGTGATCGCCGTGCCCGTGATGATCTGATCGGCAGCCAGGCCGATGGCGACGACGACAAAAACCAAAGCGATGCCAATGCCCGCGATGCCCGCGGCGAGGAGTGCGGCATTCGGTCCGACGACGGTTGCGGCGACGAGTCCGGCGAGGCATCCCGCGATGATCGTCCCCTCGATACCGACGTTGATCACGCCGCTGCGCTCAGCCACGGTCTCGCCCAGGGCGGCCAGCAGGAGCGGTGTGGCGCTGCGGACGGAGGCGTCGAGGAAGTCGGCGAGCACGGGTGAACTCATGCTGGTGACGAGCTCGCCTCGAGAACCTGGTCGTGCGGGGTCCCCCCCCGATTCAACGATCGCATTCCCTGCACCTTCGCTCCAATCCATTCCGATGCCAGCAACATCAGGATCACGCACGCCTCGACCACCCCGACCAGTCCCGCCGGTACCTGTGCATCCCGCTGCATCGCACTCGCCCCAGCCTCCAGTGAGCCGAACACCACTGCCGCGCCAATTGCCGAGGCCGGGTTGAGGCGAGCCAGAAGCGCGACAGCGATCGCCGTGTAACCGTATCCCGGCGAAAGGTTTTCATAGAGCGCATATGTCACACCTGTCACCTCGACCGCGCCACCCAGCCCGGCCAGCGCACCGCTCATGACGAAAGCCGAAAACATCACGCGCCGCACATCGATGCCGCCGGCGCTTGCCGCCGCCGCCGCGTTCGACCCCGTCATGCGCAGCCTGAACCCGGGCGCGGTGTATCGAAGAAACCAGGCCAGGCCAAGCGCGCAGCACACGGCAAGCGCCACGCCCAGATGCAGTCGTGTGCCCGGTATCAGACGCGGCAGGCGGAGCGCCTGATCGATCAGCGCCGACTGCGGGAAGATGCGCGTCGGTTCCTGCAAGGGACCGCGCACGAGAAGGCCCGTGATATTCAGTGCGATCACGTTCAGCATGATGGTGCTGATCACTTCCAGTACGCCGAAACGAACGCGCAGCAGGGCCGCGACGGCAGCCCATGCCCCGCCGGCAAGCCCTCCCGCGAGCAGCACGAGGAGTGCGCCGGCGAGTCCAAGTGACGTCGGCATGATCATCGCCACCGCAGTGGCTGCTGCCGCACCGATGAGCAGCTGGCCTTCGGCGCCGATGTTCAGGATGCCCGCCCGGAACGCGACTGCGATGGCGAGTCCGGCGAACAGCAATGGCGTCGCGCGCACCAGTGTGCCGGATGCGATCACGGACCACGATCCGAACGCTCCACGCCAGAGTGCCGTCAGTGACTCCGCCACGGGATACCCGCTGACGACCAGCAATGCGGCAAGCATCAGCAGCGACAGGATGCCGGCGAGCAATGGGTCGAGCACCATCCGGGCAATGCGCATCATCGGTCTGCCGGTGGTGCGAGCATTGCGCGGCCAACCGTGTCGCGATCCGCGGCCACTTCGCGCACGTGACCTTCTGCCACGACAATCACTCGATCCGCGAGCGCGAGAACCTCGTCCAGGTCGCTCGAATAGACAATCACCGCCGTTCCCTGATCGCGCGCCGCGCGCAACGCGGCATGCACGTCTGCCGTCGCGCGGATATCGAGTCCGCGCGTAGGGCTTTCCACGACGAGCGCCTCGGGCGAGCCAGAAAGCTCGCGGCCGAGCACGAGCTTTTGCTGGTTGCCGCCGGAGAGCGTCCGGACTGCGGCCTGTGCATCGCCCGCGCGCACGTCACGCAGCCGCATCAGGGTGCGAGCTGCATCGCGCAGCGCGCTCCACGGCATGATGCCGTGCCGACGTCCTGCGCCCTTGAGTGCCACATTCTCCGTGATCGTCGCGTCCAGCACGATGGCGTCGCGATGACGATCCTCAGGCGCGAATCCGACGTCGGATGGCAGCGTCGCAGTGCCGCGCGTCGGTGTCGTTCGTCCGGCCATCACGCGCAGCAGTTCCTGCTGACCCGCACCTTCGACCGCAGCGACGCCAATGATCTCGCCGGCGCGTACCGTGACATTCACATCGCGCAGGCGCTGTACGCCTTGTGCATCGTCCACGCCGACGCCCGTGAGTACGAGCACGTCGCGCGTTTTTGCTGACGATGATGAATGAACGGCTTGCCGAGAGTGCGCCCTCGTCGCCCCGATGACGCGGGCATCCGCCGACGACATGTCCGGCCCGCCCAGCATCGCGTCGGCGAGCGATGACTCCGTGGTATCGCGCGCATGGCCGGTGAACACCGTGCGTCCCTTGCGCAGCACCGTGATGCGATCAGCGACGCTGAGCACCTCGCGGAGCTTGTGCGCGACGAGGATCACCGTACCGCCATTTGTGGCGAAACGTCGCATCCACGTGAGTAATTCACGTGCTTCCTGCGGTGCGAGCACTGCGGTGGGCTCGTCGAGGATCAGAATGGTCGTATCGCGCGACAGGGCCTTGATGATCTCGAGTCGTTGCTGCGCGCCTATTGTGAGGTCGCGCACGCGCGCATCCGGATCGATCGGCAGTCCGGATGCTGCACTGAGCTCACGGATGTGCGCACGCGTCGCATCAAGGTCGAGCCGCGCGGTACCGCCCAGCGCGACGTTTTCGGCGACGGTCAGAGCGTCGACCAGCGCGAAATGCTGCTGCACCATGCTGATCCCCTGACGCATTGCATGTCGCGGGGACCGAATATGCGCACTGTCGCCGTCGATGTGGATCGTTCCCGCGTCTGGTTGCTCGAGCCCGAACACGATCTTCATCATCGTCGACTTGCCCGCACCATTCTCGCCGAGCAGGGCGTGCACCTCGCCGCGTTGCACGGTGAGCGATGCTGCGTCGAGTGCGATCACAGGACCGTACTGTCTTCTGATCCCGACGAGCGCCAGCCGTGGCGCCGGCGCGCTCACAATCCGGTCGGTGCCGGAAGGAATGACCAGGGCAGCATCCACTGCTCGCCCACCGCGCGTGCGAGTGCCTGGACGCCGAGTGTCTCGGTCGCGTAGTGACCAGCGTAGATGATGACGAGTCCTGACTCTTCGGCATCGACAGCGGTGTGATGCGGTCCTTCACCGACGATGAGCGTGTCGGCACCGATCGACAGTGCTTCGCGAAGCGAATCGCTGGAGGCACCGCCTCCGCTGCAGATCGCGACGCGCCTGGACCGTCGCGCCGCGGCATAGGGCGTCACGACGGCGTGATGCCCATGCGCGGAAGCGAAGCTGCGTGCTCGCGCGGCCAATGCCGCAGTGGGGAGGTCGCACTCCGTCACCACTCCGATCGGGACGCCCTTGTACGGGTGCCATGTGGCTGCAGGCGTCAGGCCCAGTTCCCTGGCGAGCAGCACATTGTTTCCGTGCGTTGCATGCCGATCGAGCGGCAGGTGCGAGCTGTAGACCGCGATGTCGTGATCGAGCAGCAGCTTCAGCTTCGTGTGCATCGTGTCGCGGATCGGCTGGGCGCCTGCCCAGAACAGACCGTGATGGACGATCAGCAGGTTTGCGCCGGCGTCAACCGCCAGTTCCACGCTTCGCAGGGACGCATCCACGGTGGCCGCGACCCGGTGCACGGGTCCGGCATGCTGAACCTGCAGCCCATTCAGTGCACCGCCGTAATCGGGCGTGCTCGACGTCTGCAGCAGATCATCGAGCCACGCAACAATCTCGTCGGTCCCGGCAGTCCGCTCGGGATCGATCACGGCTTGATGGCGGCGATCGGTGGAATGGGCGCCTTGAAGGTTCCGGCGACAAACAGTTTCGTGACTGAGTCGACGGTCAGCAGCGCGGGTGCCGGAATCGTGCCCCGGAGCGCCGGATTCAGTTCGAGCCGGACGACGTTCGACGCCGTGCCGAGCGAGATGACACGCGGCTTGAAGGCACCAGCCTGAATTTCGCGGGCGACCAGCAGGAAGGCGCGCGGCAGATCGATGACGACGCTTCCCAGCACCACCTCCGGTGCGACGGCGTTCTGATTGCCGTTGGTTCCGAAGACGCGGACACCCTTCGACTCGCGTGCCGCCTGAAAGATGCCGAGTCCTGCCGCGTCGGCATTCTGGAAGATGATGTCGGCCCCGCGTCCGATTTGCGCGAGTGCCTGTTCCTTGCCGGCGCTCGCGTCGTCCCAGTTGCCGACATACGAGGTGATCATCTTCACCGACGGGTTCACTGATCGTGCGCCCTGTTCAAAGGCGTAAAAACTCCGGCGGACCGGCGGGATCTCCTGTCCGCCGATTGCACCGATCGTTCCGGTCTTCGTTGCCGCTCCTGCGATGATGCCAGCGAGATATGCGCCGTCTTCGAAAGCGAACTCGAGGCCCGTGAGATTGGTGCTGGTGCGGGTCCCGGAGGTCGTGACGTACTGCGTCCTCGGAAACCCCTTCGCGATGCGTTCGGCGGCGTCCTGATACTCGAAGCCGTGTCCGAAGACCAGCGTGTAACCCTGCTCGCCGTAAAGTCGGAAATTCTCATCGAATTCAGCTGGCGTCTTTGTCTGTACATGACTGACACGCGCGCCCAACGAATCGTGGATCATGTTCAATCCGGCGAATGCACCTCCGTTCCACCCTTGATCAGAGACTGGACCAGGTGTCAGCAGCGCGACGCGCAGCGTGGCAGGAGCGGCGGCGGCGGAATCGTTTGCTGCGCTCTTCGTACTACCGCAGGCGGCCATTACAAGAGCGCCGGCGAGGGAAGTCAGTGTGGAAAACTTGGTAAGACACGCTGATGTACCAGTGTAAGTCATTGCAGCGTATATAGTTATAGTTTTGTGTACAAACGCCGGATTGTCTACACGTCGATCTGTACGGTGTTTTCGGTATCCTTTTCGCAACCCTCCTACTCGTTCGATTCCGCGCCGAGAATCATCTCCAGCACTCGGCTCAGGTCGTCATTCGAGTAAAAGTGAATCCGGAGTTCGCCTCTGGTGCTCTTGCCTTTGCTGAGGTGAACGCCGACATCGGTTTGAAGGTGTCTGCGGAGTCGATCCTCAATACCGCGAGCTTCGGCAGATGCGGCGGTTCGCGGCGTTGTTGCGCTCTTTGCGCTGTGTTTTTTGCCTGGTGTCGCCTGCACGCGACGTTCGACGTCGCGAACGCTGAGTCCTTGAGCGGCGATTTCTCGTGCCAGCTCGGTCATGGCACGGTCGTCGCCGAGTCCGAGCAGTGCTCGGGCGTGTCCCAACGAGATCGTGCCGTCGCTGAGGAGGCGGCGGACAGCGGCCGGGAGTTGCAGGAGGCGAAGCAGGTTGGTGATCGTCGAGCGGTCTTTTCCGACCACCTCGCCGACCTGGGTGTGGGAGAGTGCGAACTCGTCAACGAGGCGCTTGTAGCCCTCCGCCTCTTCGAGCGGGTTCAGGTCGCTGCGCTGCAGGTTTTCGATGAGTGCGAGCGTGAGCAGCGTCCTGTCGTCGATGGTACGCACGACGGCGGCGATTTCCGTCCATCCCAGTGCAGTAGCTGCCCGGAAGCGACGTTCGCCGGCGATCAGTTCGTAGCCTGTTCCGGCTGGAGCCGGGCGCACGGTGATCGGTTGCAGGAGGCCGCTAGCCTTCAGCGACGCCTGGAGTTCCGCCAGTTCTTCCGGTCGGAATTCCTTTCGGGGCTGGTACGGATTTGCGCGGATCTCGCTCAGGCGCAGGTTCTTGAGTCCTTCCGTGCCGATGGATTCCGTTATCGCGCCGGGTGGATTCCGCGGTTCCGGGCTTTTCATGGCGAGGAGTGCTTCGAGTCCCCTGCCAAGGCGTCGTGGTTGTTCTGGCTTCATCGTGGATCCTTGGTCGGCTTGGGTCTGTCGCGGTCGGTGCAGTGGTGCGGTGAGCGCGGTCAGCGGTCGGCGCGACGTGTGGATCCCGGGGGGGCGACGGGTGTTGCGCGATGTCGAGCGATCAGTTCCTTGGCGACTGCCATATAGGCCTGGGCACCGACGGAGGCGAGGTCGTAGAGGATGATTGGCTTGCCGAAGCTTGGCGCTTCAGCCAGTCGGACGTTGCGGGGGATGACACTCTCGAAAACCTTCGGTCCGAAGTATTCCCGTGCATCGGTCGCGACCTGTCGGGACAGATTGAGTCTGGCGTCGTACATGGTGAGCAGGACGCCGTCGATACCGAGTTCCGGATTGACGCTGCGTTGTACGAGGTGAACCGTGTTCAGAAGTTGTGACAGTCCTTCGAGTGCGTAGTACTCGCACTGCACCGGAATGAGCAGCGAATCTGCGGCTGCGAGCATGTTCACGGTGATCAGGCCCAGCGAGGGCGGGCAGTCGATGAGGATGTAATCGTACTCGTCGCGAACGAGGGCGACTGCTTTTCGCATCATGGCTTCGCGTTCGTCGCGGTCGACCAGTTCGACTTCGGCGCCGGCGAGATCTGTGGTAGCCGGGAGCACGTCAAGTGTCGGGAACTGAACTTTGCGATGTCGCGACTCACTGATGTTGCTTTCGCCGATCAGGACGTCATATGTCGTTCGGGTCACGTCGTCTCTGGATAACCCGATGCCGGATGTCGCATTGCCTTGGGGGTCGCCGTCGATGAGCAGGGTCCGTTGTTCTGCCACGGCGAGGCTGGCGGCAAGGTTGACGGCAGTCGTCGTCTTCCCGACTCCGCCCTTCTGGTTTGCGATTGCTATGACTCGAGCCACTGGTATGTGCGGCGGGGGATGAGAATGACCGTGACGCGAATATACGTCGCAACGTGAGCAGCGAAGACTGAACGTCGTGTTCCACGTGAAACACCGACGCCAGAACTTCTGAATTGTTTCACGTGAAACAGGAGAACAAACCAGGTGTAAATCGACGTAAACCTATGTGTCACAATGGTTTACACGATAGCAACCAACGTTCGATCGCGCGTGATGCGTCGAGGCACCCACTCAACATCCATCGTCCGAACTGTGGACGCCGTGCCAGCGCCGCCACGTCGTGTCCCTCACATGACGGCGACGGACACCGCCGGAACGTGGACCTGTGCGCGAACCGTCGCGCCCATCCCCACCCCTGCCCATCCCTGGAGCACTTCGGGCGACGCGGTGGTCATTGTCCTGACCACTTCCCTCCGTGGCCTGCTCGCGCAACTTCCGCGCTCAACCGCACACACGGATACGATTGATGCCGCTCCCCATCTCCTCGTCAGGCCCGTCGCTCGCCATCCAGCGCGAGGCGTTCGAGCGCGTCGGGCTCACGCGTGAAACGCTCGATGACATCCTGAATCTCACCGACGACGAGTTCCGTGTCGAAGGAGCGCTCATCATCATCGGACCGCTGCCGAATACCGATGACGTGCCGAACCTCATCGAGCTGTTCGAGGATGCAGGCTTGGTATACTTCGACGACTTCATGGAAATCCCGGGCGGATTCCCTGACTGGATCGAATTGTTCGTGCGCCACCGGGGATGACGTCCGCGGCAGTCTGGCATGCAACGGTGCGCTGTTGCTGAGGAACCGCTGCCGATATGACCCACTTCTGATGAGCTTCTGCTGACGAACCGTTGCTGACGAAATCGTAAACGGCGAACCGTAACGGCTTTGACGCAGAATGGCTTTGACGCCGAACGGCACGACGCAGAAGAGCATCGCTGCGGAACAACCGCTCAATCCTCGGCGGTCAGTTCAAATCCGCACGCGTCGGTGCGGAGGAGCGTTAGCGCGGTCCGGAATTACAACAGCTACACTGCAACCGCTTTGACTCAGAACGATACGATACAGAACAGCCGTACCTCAATCCACGGCGGTCGGTGCGCATCCGCAGGTGTCGGTGCGGAGAAAAGGTCGCGTGGTCTGGAACTGCAACAGCTGTACTGCGACGGCTTTGACGCAGAACGTACGACGCGAAGCGGCCTTGCTGCGGAATGGCCGTGTAACCCTCGGCGGTCAATTCGTGTCTCGAGGCGTCGGTGCGAGGGTGAGTTGCGTGTTCTGGAACTGCAATAGCTGTCCTGCAACGGCTTTGGCGCAGCACTGAACGACGCAGCACTGCTCGATGCAAAATTGCTCGATGCAGAATTGCTCGATGCAGAACTACCCGGCTGCGAAAAACGGCAGTGTGACCCTGGGCGGTCGGTTTGCGTCCGCAGGCGTCAGTAAGGTGGAGAGTTTGCGTGGGTTGACATTGCAACGGTTGTTCTGCAGCGGCTTTGACGCAGAACTGTACGACGCGGAACGGCAATGGCCGCGGAAAGATGAAGTTCCGAAAGGTGCAATCCGAGCGGATCCCAGCCGTGGCGTGGAGCATCATCCGCCGTCGTGGGAACAGCGATTCGCGGTTGTAGCTCGCCACGAACCGTTTGCTGAATCAGCGTGGGGGATTGGGTATGACAACCGTCCGCTGCCGATTGATCCGCCGTACCGCGGTCTGCAGTTATGCGTCCGGCAATTCTCTGTCAGAGCCATTGCCATTGGCGTGGTCGACGACGGCAACGACTATCTGATCGGTGTGCTGTGGCGAGTGATGCTCACGTACTGACCGTCAGCGTCGCTCAGCGGGTGGCGATGCGGGTGGAGGTGTGGGGGCGGACGATGCATTGGCGCCGCGTGTTGCATTCGAGCGTCGACGTATCGGGGTTGGTTTCGTCACGCGATGCACACCATGCCACCCGCAGATCATGCACCAGCTCGAGCGAAAACTCCGCAGATACCTGAGTGCCAGGCTGGGTTGCATGGCTGCCGTCTCAGCGTCGCACTGCGGGCACCGGATACCGTCGGGAAGAATCCAGAGAAAGACGACGGTCGCGGCGATACCGCGGAGTACAAACAATCCGCCGAACACGAAGACAAACAGCGCAGCGTCAGACATCGTCTTCGCTCCTCCCGGCAGAGTATCAGTGATCGCCGCGATGTACGGCATCCAGCAGCGAATGTGTCACGCCGTACCGCAAGGTTCAGAGCCGAGCCTCGATTGCGGACCACGCTTCGACAAAGGCAACACCGTCATCCACACGTTCCACACCGACTTCCACACCGACACCGATCGATGTACCGTCAATGCTGCGGGCAGGAAGCAGCGACTCGTGCACAGCGCCGGCACCGGCAGCAAGCCGGACGAGTCCGTCGCCGTTGGCGGGAATAGTCTGAATGACCATTGCGGGCACTCCCTGCAGCTCGAAGCGCGGATCGAATTCGTGATCACTCACGGGCATTGCGACGGCGCGACGCACCACAATCCCGGCGCTCGTCGCGCCGAAGATGGCACCCGCGATGGCCGCGGCTGCCGTGACATCCGACGCCATGTCGAGGCGTGCGAGAACGGATCCCAGGAATCCGGCCATCGTCAAAGCTCCGGCGAGCGTCGCCCAGCGAGTCCGCACGATCGCGTCGCCGACCGAAACTCGACGCTCGACACCACGCACCATCACCCGAACGCTGATCAGCAAACCGGCGAGGAAAACAAAATTGTACAGGCTGTAGCCATTCACGACCCTTTCCCCCGCTCACGATTCGTTGCCGTCACATCATTATCGCCCAGGCGAAGGAGCGCTGCGCTCGATGCATGGGCGGCTTGCCTGATCAGCGACCCAGCGTTTTCTGGAAGAACGCCAGCGTCTGGGGCCACGCCGACTGTGTTGCCGACATGTTGGCGCCGGCTTGACCATCCTGCTGCCGCAGGAATCCATGCCCTGCACCGGCGAGAATGACCGGTGCGTACGACTTCCTCAGCGCCTTCATCGTGGAATCGGCCGCGGAAATGGTTGCATTCACGCGCGCATCATTGCCGCCGTAGAGTCCGAGTACTGGCGCCTTGATGCTGGCGAGTTCCGTGAGCGCGGGCGACGAACCGTAGTACACCACCGCGCCGCGGAGCTTTGGATTGGCGCTCACTGCCGTCGCGAAGGACGTGGAACCACCCCAGCAGAATCCGACCACGCCGAATTTCTGCTGTGCGGCGGGCAGCGCCATCGCATACGCCGCCGTCCGCGCGATGTCGCGTTGCACATCCGCGGGCTTCACCGTGCGTATCAGCGCCGTCGCCTGTGCCTGCAGGATCGTGTCGCCCGGTGCAAGCGTGTACGTGCCTGAGAGAAGGTCGGGTGCAATTGCGATGTAACCGTCGGCTGCCAGCTGATCCGTCACGCCACGGATCCAGGTGCTGACTCCGAAGATTTCGTGCAGCACCACCACCACGGGTGCTTTGTCGCGGCGTTCGGGATAAACGATCCAGGCGCGGATGGAATCAACGCCGCCCGGGGTGCGCGCAATCATCACGTACTCACCATGTCGCGGTGACGCGGCCAGTCGCGCGGCGACAGTGGTCGCGCCGGCCGGCAGCGTTGCATTGTCCGGCTGATCGGTGCGTAAGGCGGCCGACGCCGGTTCCGCGGCATGCGCCAGGTGGTCGTCGGCGGCACGACCCTGCTTCGCGGCAGACGAGGAGCAGGCGCCCAGCATCATGACGGATGCAAGCGTGGCAGAACGAACGACAGCATGACGAGTGGACATGGCGGCGGCCTGAGCGAGTGGTCGGTGAAAAGACAGAACGTCCTGCAACGCAGACAGCGATCCTGCCGTCGTGGTGCGCGCAGGCGCGGAGCAGGACGGCAGGGCGTTCCCCGCGCTACCCCTGTACGAACTGCGCGAGGAACGTCGGCACGCGATCAGCAAGGTAAGAACGCGAGCGGCGCGGCGAGGTGCCAGTCACGAAACCGACGTGCCCACCATGCGTCACGAACTCGGTGTGCACCAGCGGATTGGTGCTGGCGCGGCGACGCACCTCGTCGAGGACGTCGGCCGGAAGAAACGGATCGTCGGCGGCGCTGAGAAGCAGCAGCGGGATACGTGCGCTTTGCACGTAATGAATGCCGCTGCTGCGCGTGTAGTAATCGCTCGCACCAGCAAAACCGTGGAGCGGACCGGTGATCAGGTCGTCGAACTCCCACAGGGTGCGGATGCGCGCGATCACGTCGGGATGCGGAAACAGGTCGGGATACCGTGCAGCCTTCTCCAGCGCCTTCACCCGCAATGAGCGAAGAAACCACCTTTCGTACATGCTCGACATGCCGCTGCTGATGAATCTCGCGCCGCGTTCAAGGTCGAATGGTGTCGAGACCGCGGCCGCAGCGCGCAGGTTGGCGGGCAACTCCAGCGAGGCATCCCCGACGAGCTTCGTGAGCACATTGCCGCCCAGCGAGATACCGCATGCCACCAGCGCCGCATGTGGATGAAGCGTCGCCAGCTTCCGCAGGAACCAGACGGCATCTTCCGTCTCGCCAGAGTGATAGAAGCGGGCCGCACGATTGTTCATGCCGCCGCACGAGCGCCACAGCAGCATGTCGGCTCCCCAGCCCAGTGCCGCTACCGCGCGGAAGAGCGACGGGACGTAGTGTGATCGCTCGGTGCCTTCGAGACCGTGAAAGAGCACGAAACGGGGCGCATCGGGTGCGTCCGCGTTCGCGCGAAGCACCACCACGTCGTCACCGTCTGGCGTCTGCCATGTTTCACGTGTGGCCACGACAGGCGCTTCGGGGCTGATGAACTTGCCCCAGAGAGTCTGGACATGCCGATTCCGTGCGAACCACGGAGCGCGAAAGTTCGAGGTGCCTGTCATGCTGGCCCGGACGTCCTACATTGATTCGTGCGCGATCTGCTCCAGCCGCGCACGCTGTCGTGCGAGAAATTCTCGCGTTGCCACATGCAACTTACCTGGCTTGCGCACGATGGTTCGCGCGGCTCGTGTACCGGGTGGTATGCAGATGCCTGTCCAGATCTTCGGCACTCGGAAAAACGCCGCCACCCGGAAAGCGGAGCGCTTTTTTGCCGAGCGACGGGTGCCGGTGCATTTCGTCGACCTGAATGAACGCGGCGCGTCGAAAGGCGAGCTGCAGCGTTTCTCGCAGAAATTCGGGATCGACGCGCTGATCGATCGCAGCAGCAAACGTTTTGTCGAAATGGGACTGGCTCCGTCGCGGTATGGACCGGATCGCTGGTTCGAGATCCTGATGGATGAACCGCTGATCCTGATGCAGCCGCTGGTCCGCAACCAGCAGAAGCTGACGATTGGCGGCGCCTGCGAGACGGAGTGGAAGTCGTGGGTGGCGGAAGGAATCAAGTGAAATGGGGCGCGCGGGCGCTGCTCCGATGCACTGCTGTCGGGATGGTCGCGGTACCTCCGCGGCCTGACGAATCGGGTGGGATTTGACCATGTGAGCCAATTTCGCCTCGAACTCCGCAATCGTGCGCACTATCTCGCGTCGTCGAACAGCCCGCTGACATACCGCCTGACTTTCAGCAGCAGGCTTCGGCTGTCGGTGGCGCATGCGAGCGTCACTGAGTTACGCAGCCCCGGGGCGCGATCAACGGGAAAGGCAGCCTGCCGATCGGCGTCGACACAGGCTTCTGAGCTGCGGTGGGCGCGGATCAGCCTGGTTCGAATGAGCCGATGAACCCGATCTCCGGCTGCAGCCGATGCCCGAATTTTTCGAACACTGCATCCTGCGCATGCGCGATGAGCGCACGGACGTCAACCGCGGTCGCCTGGCCAAGATTCACCATGATGTTCGCGTGGATGTGCGAGATCTGTGCGTCCCCGATACGGTGGCCCTTGAGGCCGCACTGGTCGACGAGTCGCCCGGCGCCGACCCCCTCGATCTTCCTGAAAATCGAGCCGGCGCTGGGATGATGCTCCAGCCACGGATGCCGCGCACCGCGCCAGCTGAGGTTTTCCTGCAGGATGCGATGCATGGCACCACGGTCCCCGGCGGCGAGCTGGAACGTGACGTCAAGGACGATGTCGCGGGTGTGATGGAACACGGTATCGTCGTAGCCGAAGCCCACGTAGCCCGCATCGACGGTCGCGCGCTCACCACGCTCGTGGCGCACGCGGCACGCCTCGAACACCTCGGCGATGAACATGGTGCGCTCGCGCTCCGGCGCCGGGGACAGGAAGTGCAGGTTCTGCCAGATGGCGCCACCGACGGTACTCGGAATGCCGACGTAATGCTCCAGCCCGGACCAGCCGCGCGCGACGGCCTCGCGGATGAGGTCCCCCATGACCGTCCCGCTCTCGGCCACGCAGCGACCGTCGTCATGCCAGGTCACGTGCCGCGCAAGGTTCCGGATCACCAGACCGCGGAAACCGCCGTCGCCAACGAGTACGTTCGCACCGAGGCCGAGTACGAACCAGTCGACGCCCTCCGCCTCCGCGCTGTCGATCGCATCTGCCAGATCGTCGCCCGTCGCTGCATCGTACAGCAGATCGGCCGGACCTCCGATTCGAAAGGCGGTGTATGGCGCGATCCGGGTGGCGCGGTGCAGGCGTGACGGATCAAGGCGCGAGGCCACCGCATTCAGCACAGGCTCCGGCACGGTCGTTGTGCCGCGATTGGTTGCAGTCGTCATATCGCTTTAAACAACTCATCCCAGGCGCCGGGTGCCAGAGCCGCGGCATGCGCGTACGATCTTCGCCCTCACACGACCCTCAGTGATCCGAACCTGCACACGTCGTCCCGCAATTCTCGCGTCAGTCTGCGTCGCGATGCTCACGCTCGCGCCAGCGCTCACGGCGCAGCGCGCGGAGCTGGAGCGCGTGATCAAGCGCACGGTGCTGCGCAACGGCCTGGAAGTGATCGCCGTCGAGAACCACGGCATCCCCATCGCGACGGTCGAGCTGAACGTGAAGAACGGCGCGTTCACCCAGCGGCCGGAATACGAAGGGCTGGCGCACATGTACGAGCACATGTTCTTCAAGGCGAGCAAGGCCTATCCGAATGCCGAGGCGTTCGGGCAGCGTGCGGCGGAACTTGGTGCGCGGTACAACGGCACGACGCAGGAAGAACGCGTGAACTACTACCTGAGCCTTCCGTCCGACAGCGTGCGAGGAGGCATGCGCTTGATTGCGGAGGCGGCGCGGGGCCCGCTGTTCCTGCCGAACGAGTTGGCGCAGGAAAAAGAGGTGGTGCTCGGCGAGTACGATCGCAACGAGGCATCGCCTGGTTTCGAGATCACGCAGCAGATGAACGCGGCGCTCTACCCGAACAGCACGAGCCGGAAGAACACGATCGGCAACCGTGACATCCTGCGCACCGTCACGCCGGAGAAGATGCGGTTCATCCAGTCGCGGTATTACGTGCCGAACAACATGGCGCTGATCGTGACGGGCGACATCAATCCGGCCGCGATCTTCGCTTACGCCGATTCTCTGCTCGGCGGATGGGATCGTGGGCCGGATCCGTTCGTGGTGGACCCGGTTCCGCTCATTCCGCCACTGCGCGGTGCCACGGCGGTGATCGCCGAGGCGGAAGTCGGCGCGGTGACGGTACTGATTCAGTGGCAGGGACCGAGCGTGCGTCGTGATCGCGCGAGCACGTACGCGGCCGATGTGTTCTCGGATGCCTTGAACACGAAGGGGTCGCGCTTCCAGCGCCTGCTCACGGACAGCGGATTGTGGACAGCCGTCGGCGTGAATTACTACACATTGGATCAGGTCGGACCGATCACGATCAGCGGCCAGACGACGCCCGAGCGACTCAAGCCCGCGCTGATCGCACTCTGGGCCGAGATCGCGCGACTGGATGATCCGGGCTACTTCACCGCTATTGAGCTGGAGTCGGTGAAGGCGCTGCGCGGCACTGACAACCAGTTCGGCATCGAGAAAACGTCGGAGCTGACACACACGATCGGGTTCTGGTGGGCCGTTGCAGACCTTGACTACTTCCTGGGATACGTGGACAACATGGCACGACAGACGCCGGCGGACCTGCAGCGTTACGCTGCGAAATTCATCGTCGGCAAGCCGAGCGTGACCGGGGTGCTGATCAGTCCCTCGGATCGAGCGAAGCTCAAGCTGACCGAGGCGGATGTGACCGGACCGGTGAAGGGTGCCCGGGTGACGCCGTGAGCTGCCGCGTGGGCGGGTTCATGCTGGCGTTGGCGGCGGCGTTCGTGGCGATGCCGGTGAGCATGGCGGCGCAGCGCACGTCGGATTCGGCGACGACATCGTTCGAGGTGAACGGGTTGCGCGTGATCCATCGCCGCGTGACCGCGAACGAAGTCGTGGCGGCGAACCTCTATTTACTGGGCGGCGTGTCACAGGTGCCGGCGGCAAAGGCTGGCCTTGAACTGCTGCTGCTCGAGGCGTCGGAGCGCGGCACGCGGAAATACCCGCGCGAACTGCTGGAGCGGAAGATGGCGCGACTGGGCAGCGCAATCGTCGCGTCGCCGTCGATTGACTGGACGATGATCGGCGTGCGCAGCACCGTGACGGCGTTCGACTCGACGTTCGCGATCTTCGCCGACCGCATCATGCAGCCGCGACTCGATTCCGGTGAGGTCGAGACGGTGCGCAGCACGATTTTGAGCGGCGTACGCCAACGGGGCGATGATCCGGAGGCGCTGCTCAATTCGTACAGTGACAGCGTGGCATTCGCGGGACATCCGTACGGCACGTCGCCGGTGGGCTCCGAGGCCACGTTGAAGGCGCTGACGCTGGCGGACCTTCGCACCTGGCAGAAGACGCAGATGGTGACGTCGCGAATGCTGCTGGTGGTCGTGGGCGACATTCCGCGCGCGCGCCTCGAGGCGATGGTGCGGGCCACGCTGGGCACGCTGCCGCGCGGTGAATACCGCTGGGCGCCGCCGATCACTCCCGCTGCACGAACGAGCTCGCTGCACACGATCACGCGCACGCTGCCGACGAATTACCTGCAGGGTTACTGGGTTGGGCCGCGTGCCGACAGCCGCGACTACCAGCCCATGCGCCTCGCGATGGCAGCGCTTGGCGGGCGGCTGTTCACGGAGGTTCGTGTGAAGCGGAATCTGACGTACGCGGTAAACGCGCCATTCGTGGATCGCTTCATCACGGCACCCGGACTTTATGTCACGACGACCACTCCCGATTCAGTGCTCGGCATCATGCGGCGAGAACTTGAGTCCATGAAGCGCGGATTGATCGATCCGGAAGGATTGCGCCTGCTGGTGCAGCAGTTCATCACCGAATTCTTCCTGGACAACGAGACGAACTCGGATCAGGCCACCTTCCTCGCACGCTCCGAGCTCTATCGTGGCGACTGGCGCCTCGCTTCAGGGTTCGTGGACGAACTGCGCAAGGTGACGCCGGAAGACATCCAGCGCGTCTCACGCCAGTATCTGCAAGGCATCACCATGGCGTACATCGGTGACCCTCGCCGTATTTCGGCGGCGCGCCTGGTATCGTTCTGATGCGAATCAAGCTGGCAGGCACGCTGTTCGCCGCATGCGCCGGCATGCTGGTCTGCGCACCGGCGCACGCGCAGCGCGCTGCGCACCCGAACGCCGCCCGCGACTCAGCGGCCGCACTCGCGCTTTTCCGCGAGAACCTCGATGCGATTCACAAGCGCGATCATCCACGCTACCTGCGCACCTACCTGCAGTCGCCCGGGCTCACGCTGGGCGGACTGCGCGGCATGCAGCGCGGCTGGATGAACTGGCCGGCGCGCATCGACAGCAACCCATCGTGGCCGGACACGCTGATCGTGCAGGAGATGCGCGTCGCGCCACTCGCACCCGGCGTGGTCTACGGCATGTACCGCTACCGCGGGATCAATGCAGGCAAGCCTTCGGTCGGTATCTCGGAACGGGTCTTCGTGAAGACGTCCGGTGGATGGAAGATCAGCTATTCGGCATCGTTTCCGGACACGCTGCCGCCCTGATTTTTCCATGTGCAACGGGCATCCGCTCAGCGCGCCGATCGCCGCCGCATGGCATCGACGACGACGACACCGCCCTTCATCACGAACCCCACACGCTGCAGTTCAGTGATGTCGACGAGCGGGTTTCCCGTGACTGCGACAAGGTCGGCGAACTTGCCCGCTTCAACGCTTCCGACCCGATCGCTCCAGCCCATGATTTCGGCGTTGAGCGATGTCGCCGACACGATGCTCTGCATCGGTGACTCGCCGAGTGAGACGCGGAGCGCGAACTCACGCGCGTTGTCGCCGTGCCTGATCACCGCCGCGTCGGTCGCGAAGCCAATGGGCAGACCGGCGGCGAGTGCGCGGCGGAAGCCGGCGTTCTGGACCTGCGTGATGCGGCGCGACCGTTCCAATTCGCTCGCCGGAATGTTGATCGCGACACCATCCTCCTCGATCGACACCGACGTGTACAGCGTTGGAACGTAGAACGTGCGGCGATTGCCGGCCTTGAGCAGCGTGACCGCTTCGTCGTTCAGGTACGAACCATGATCAATCGTGCGCACGCCACCCTTGATCGAGGCGATGATGGATGTCGCGCCATGCGAGTGTGAGGCAACCTGCCGGCCCCATCGCGCGGCCTCGGTCACTGCCGATTGGATCTCCTCGTCGGAATACTGCTGTGCGCCAGGCTCGATGCCTTTCGACAGCACGGCGCCAGAGGCGAGGATCTTGATGAAGTCGGAACCGTGCTTGAAGTTCGTACGGACGGCCTTCATGATCTCCTGCGGCCCGTCGGCGAGGTTCCGCACCAGCGGCACGTCGACATAGATCGAGAACTGGCGTGCATCACCGGCCCCGCCGGTTGACGAGACGTAGTTGCCCGCCACCATCATCCGCGGACCCGGCACGGCACCCGCGTCGATCGCGTTCCGGAGCTCGACATCCACATACGGCCATGTGGGTCCCATGTCGCGACAGGTGGTGAAGCCCGCCTGGAGCGTGACCAGTGCGTTGGCCGCGCCCCAGAGTGCATCGTAGGCCGGCGTGGTCTTCACCAGCGCATCTTCCCAATGCACACCGCGTCGACCAGTGAGGTGCGTGTGCAGGTCGATCATGCCGGGCAGCAGCGTTGCGGCGCCAAGGTCGATCACGCGCTCACCGGCGGCCACGGGCAACGTGCGGCCGACCGCCGTGATCCGCTCGCCCTCGATGCGCACCATCGCCGGCTCGAGCGGCGCACCACCGCGACCGTCGATCAGTCGCGCAGCGCGCACGATCACCACGTCGGGTGCCGGCGCGCGACCCGCCTGCGCACGTCCCGCCTGCGCACCAGTGCTGCCGATCGGCACTGCCATGCACAGGAGCGAGCGAGCCGCCAGCGTGATTGCACGCCGGAGGATGGGGCGAATCACGTGGCGCATGGTCATGTCGGGGCGGTGAGCGCGGCGCACGCGGCGCCGCTTCGCAGACTGCAGATGTCAGCGAACCTGCTGAAGTGCCCGGGGCCTGTCAAATGCAGGCGGCGTTGCGCCAAACGAGGATCTCGAACATCACCTCACGCGGCAACGCATCAGGTCCGGCGCGTCGTCGATCGCGCGCGGGTCATCGCCCCGCGCGACGCGACAGCTCCTCGCGCACATCGCTCAGCCGGATGCCGAGCGCCTGCAATGCGACCATGGTGTGGTAGAGCAGGTCCGCCGCTTCACTCGTCGCACGAACCGGATCACTGTCTGCACAGGCCAGCACCAGCTCCGCGGCCTCCTCGCCGATCTTCTTCATGCGCAGGTTGCGATCGTCCAGCAGCGTGCGCGTGTAGCTCACTGTGTCGGAACCGGCCGGCTCTGCGGCACGTGCCGCGATCGTGACATCCAGCTCCGCGAACGCATCCGGTGGCGGCGGCTTCACGCCTGGCGACGTGAAACAGGTCGTCGCGCCCGTATGACAGGCGGGGCCCGCCGGCACCACCCGCGCAAGGATGGCATCACTGTCGCAATCGGCGGTGAGGGTGATCACGCGCTGCGTGCTGCCACTCGTCGCACCCTTGTGCCACAGACCCCGTGTGCGCGAGTGGTAATGCATCTCGCCCGTGCGCATGGTCGCTTGCAGCGCTTCGCGATCGGCGAATGCCACCATCAGCACATCGCCTGTGATGGCGTCCTGCGTCACGACGGACACCAGTCCGTCGCCCTTCGTGAAGTCGATCCGGTCGAGGTCAAGCATCGAGACCGGGATCTCCACCCGGGCAGAGAATGTCGCGGACGATGGTGTCGAGTGCCGCATTGGTCGCGATGCTGTCGCCACCGAACGCCGTCGATCGGCCACGGAAGTCGGTGAACCGGCCACCCGCTTCTTCCACGACGACCTGAACGGCCGCCGCATCCCACGGGTTCATGAGGTCATCCACCATGATGTCGGCGCGGCCGGTGGCAAGCAGCAGGTAGCCGTAGCAATCGCCCCACGTGCGCGTGATCCGCGCCGTCGACGCAAGCTGCCTGAAGCGTTGCTGCCGCACAGGACGATCGGGGAAGCGTTCGTCAGTGACCAGCAGCGTCGCCGCGGCCAGCGATGCCGTGGTGGTGACCTGCGTCCGGCTGCCGTTGAACCACGCGCCCTCGCCCGGCGCCGCCGCCACCAGCTCCTGCGTCGTCGGCGCGTAGATGGCGCCGGCCAGCACATGTTCGCCCTCCACGACCGCCACCAGCGTGCCCCACAGCGGCACGCCGTGGATGAAGCTCTTCGTGCCGTCGATGGGATCCAGCACCCAGCGACGTGGCGCGTCCTCGTTCTCCAGGCCGAACTCTTCGCCAAGGATCCCGTCGTCCGGGAAACGGCTGCGGATCCACTCGCGCGCGGCCGTCTCGGCAGAGCGATCAGCGACTGTCACCGGGGATCCGTCACTCTTGTACTCCACGGCGATGCCCGTGCGGAAGAAGCGATTCGCCTCGTCGCCGGCCAGTCGCGCCAGTTCCGTCACGGCCTGCAGCAGCGGCAGTGTCGCAGTCATCGAACCACCAGTCCTGACGCGCGCATCGCGTCTTTGAGGGCACCCACGGTCGTCACGGTGTCGTGCAGGATGCCAGCCACCAGTGCGGCATCGGCATGCCCCTCCGCCAGCACATCAACCACGTGCTGGGCGTTGCCTGCCCCACCGCTCGCGATCACCGGTGCCGCGACACGCGACGAGACGGCGTGCATCAGTGCCAGATCATATCCGGTGCGGGCGCCATCGCGATCGATGCTGGTGAGCAGCACCTCGCCGGCGCCACGTTCCACGCACTCCTGCGCCCACGCCACCGCCTCCAACGCAGTGCGGGTGCGACCACCATGGGTCCACACGCGCCACATGCCCTGCTCGTCGAGCTTTGCATCGATGCTCGCAACGACGCACTGCGCACCGAAGCGATCGGCGCACGCGGTCAGCACTGACGGATCGGCGACCATCGCGGAGTTGAGCGACACCTTGTCGGCGCCGGCCCGCAGCGCGCGTGCCACGTCGTCGGCCGTGCGTATGCCACCGCCGATGGTGAGCGGAATGAACAACCGCTCCGCGGTGCGACGCGCCACGTCCAGCAGGGTCGCGCGGTCTTCGGCGCTGGCAGAAATATCAAGGAAGGTGATCTCGTCGGCGCCTTCCGCCTCGTAGCGCGTCGCGAGTGCCACCGGATCGCCGACGTCGCGCAAGCCGACAAAGTTCACGCCCTTCACCACACGGCCGCCCGTCACGTCCAGGCAGACGATCAACCGACGCGTCAGCACGACGCGATCACTCCGACACCTGCAGCGCGACGCTTCCCTTGGTGCTGAACACCGCGCCGGATTCCACGAACGCATCGCGAACGGCCAGCCCGAGCGCCTTGAACGCACCCTCCACGATGTGATGCGCATCGGTGCCGCGCAGCACGCGCAGGTGCAGCGTGGCCTTCGCGTTGTCGGCGAACGAGCGCATCCAGTGTTCCCAGATGCCCACCGGCAGCTTGCCGCGATAATAGGGACGCCCACCGAGATCGATGGCGCACTGCACCAGCGCGTCGTCCATGGGAATGGTGCGATCGGCGTAGCGTGCGGCCGTCGGCGGCAGTGCCGCGGCAACTGCGGCGCCGACACAGATCGCGACATCCTCGATCAGGTGATGCGGCAGGTCGCCACGCGCATGCACCGTGACATCCAGTCCGCTGTACTTCGCGAACGTGACCAGCATGTGATCCAGGAATTCACGTGTCGTGTCCACGGTCGCGAGGCCGGTGCCACGCGTGACCGTGACCGTGATCTGCGTCTCCTTCGTCTCACGCACGACGGTGCTCATCCGCGGAACTCCTCGGCGATGGCGGCTGCATCCAGCGCGCCGGTGTAGAGGGCCATGCCCAGCACGGCTGCGGCCACGCCGCGATCATCCAGCAGGCGCAGGTCGATGTCGGCTCCGACCAGTCGATGGATGCGTCCGATCCGATCGCCGCGACCCAGCCCGGCGGCAACGAACCCGTGCCATCATCGAGCTTCCCCGAGGAAAAATAACCCCATCGTCACTGGGGTGACACCCCGTTGCAATATTCCCACACCGCGCGCGCCATCGCGCCGGTGTGAAATATTGGTACTTGCCGCGAGCCCAAGCCCCTGATTCAATGTGAATGGGGGGCGGGATCGTGGTTAAGCAATTTGCAACCACCTTTGCTGCATGATCCTTCCCAGGCAAGAGGAGTCGGATTCATGACGACACGTACCAGTCAGCCAGCCGGGGGAGCGCTGGAAACGCGAAAAGGCGTTGGCCGGCTTCGACGAGGGCGAGGTCACCGCCGCATTGGCGCGCCGATGGAGCTTTCCAACCGACCTGGTGCACGGTTTGTTGTTCGCGTCTGATCCGCTGGTCGAGCAGCTGCGCCCACACGCCCTCGCCCGTCATGCGGGCGCCGAAGCGCGCGTCGTAGTCACGACCGCCGCGCATCTCGCGCACGCGCGCCATCACGCGCGCGGCGCGCTCCGCGAAGTGCTGGTCGAGCCATTGCTGAAACAGCGGATTCACTTCCCACG
>ENA-OFCF01000028-OFCF01000028.1-metagenomes-genome-assembly--contig:-NODE-28-length-77153-cov-4.899206_pt1 | contig 77153 bp, 75 predicted proteins | sample MGYA00153387_OFCF01 | MGnify analysis MGYA00153387 | reverse complement strand
CTTCATGTTCTTGAACGATATTCTATTCCGCATCCATTTACATGCAGCGTAAATTTTTTTATATTATTTGAATTTAAGGACATTCGACGGTTTCATCATCTCTTCAATGGACATAACGCTCTCGATAAGTTGTCCAAATCCATAAAGAGGCCATGATGAGACAATACTTAAAATAGCCAAAGGAATAAACACACTTGAAAACTCTCCTAATCCAGCACTTACACTTTGCAATGCAGCAAGCACACAAAATATGGCTCCCCCAATCCCGATGATCATAGCCAACCCTTTTATTTTTCTCCCAATATTGTTGAACACTTTACATTCCCCCTTATGATTTTTAGTATTTTTATTATATTAATAAAGATTATATAATTCAACTATTCATATAGGGTTATTTATGTTTATTTTTATAGTCATTCATAATCAATCAATGTCATATCTATTTTTTTTAGTGCACAGGCTTATTTGTTACTTTTTAAGAGCCGCATTCTTTACGAAATTCCTCATATGGCTTCCTGATCTTTTCCTCACATTATAAATGACCCTTCATAAAAAACACCTTGATACTCGTTCAGACCACATAGACCTGTATCCTTGAGTCAGATGACTGAGCTCATTATGGATATGCCTAATTTCCCCATGATTCCGTTTTTGTTGTTTTTGGAGTACAATGAGCTTAATAAAACAAATCTCAATATTACAAAAAATAAAGATGGAGGTAGGATAAGATGGATAAAAATGTCGATGTTATCAACAAGAACCTGGAGTACATGACTGAACATCACAAGGAAATCTATGATGCTTACGAGCAATATGGAAAACTGATCCATGAGAAAGGCGGACCGCTGGATGAAAAGACACGCTGGCTCATCAAGGTCGCCTTATCCACAGAGGCTCAGTACAGCTACGCCTTGAAGACGCACATTCACAAAGCCCTTAAGTGCGGATGCACAAAGGAAGAAATCGAACACGCCATACTCCTTGTCGCTCCTACTGCAGGTTTTCCCAAGACCATGGAAGGGCTGCTCGTTTTAAGGGACATCCTCGAAGAGAAATAGTTCACAATTCATTAAAATCGTTGGAAGCATCTCATCATTTGAGATGCTTTTTCTTTGGGAAACACGGAATCTGCGCGGACCCTCTTTCCCACCGCCAATAAAGTCGCAACCGGTTCACGATTGCGCACCGGACAGGGCAAAGAGGATGAGTTCCTTTGTCATCCCTTTGTTGCCAAACTTTCATAGCATATTGTAAAATGAAATCATAGATATTTGTTTATTGAACTGTCACCTTTTACTCTGAACTATTTAAAGCAAGCACATATGATTAAAATATTCCAGCTGTAAGGATAGGTGTTATGGAATGAAAAATTGCAATAGACTGGCCGTATTGTCAATTCTTCTTAGTTCTCTCTTACTCTTCGGATGCAATGCCAATCCTTTCGGAATATTCCCTGAAGGCGATAGCAGAGAGGTTGCCGAAACTACAAAAACTGACTCGCAGTCTGTCGCTGTTCCGATTGTGGAACAGCCCGATACGGTCACCATCACCGCCGTCGGAGACATCATGGTCCATCGCCCTCAATACTTCGCCCAAAAAACAGGCGAAAACACTTATGACTTCACAAACAACTTCAAATTCGTCAAATCCACCATCCAGGCAGCAGACCTTTCCATCGGGAATCTGGAAACGACCATCCAGAGGGACAAACCCATTTCCTCCTATCCTACGTTCAACTCCCCCCCGGAAATCCTTGACGCTTTAAAAGATGCCGGGTTCGACGTCATCTCTACGATCAACAACCACTCATTGGATACCGGAAAAGAGGGAGTCCTGTCCACCCTTGACGAGTTGAGTGCCAGAGGCCTCGATACGATTGGGACGGTCAGGGACAAGGACGACAAGAAATACTTTGTCGAAACCATAAATAACATTAAGATTGGCATAACCTCATTCTCCTACGGATATTTCGTAGGAAACGATGCACAGCTAAATGGGATTCCGGCCAATGGGATAAAGGACCAGCTCAACATCATCGATGCGACAAGTGTCAGCAGGTCTTTCAAGCAGATCAAGGTCCAGACAGATCTGATGAAGGAAGAAGGCTGTGAATTCATCATTCTGATGCTGCATTGGGGAAATGAATACCAGAGGACCCCGAACGCCTATCAGAAAGAGCTCGCTCAGGAACTCATCGATGAAGGAGTCGGTCTCATTCTAGGATCCCATCCCCATCTGGTACAGGCGATGGAGTTTGTCCAGTCCACTGACGGGACAAGCGAGGGTCTGGTCGCCTATTCCATGGGAAACTTCCTCTCCAACCAGAGGAATGAAATTCTAAATATCGAGGGCACAGAAAACGGTCTGATGACCCTTGTGACCCTCGCAAAAGACCAGGACGAGAAGGTCTATATCAAAACAGCAGAATACATCCCCACCTGGATCAGCCTCTATGAAAAAAATGCCAAGACCATCTATGAGATCATCCCGATCAGCAAGGACTTTCAGGCGACTTCGGTAAAATATCATGCCGAAGAGTTCAGCCTTTCCAAATCACTGAACCACGCCTATGAGGTCATCCTGGATGAGAGGATACAGATTCACACCGCACTTGATTAGTTCGTTTCATCTATTGGCGATAATCATCCATCACGGCCAAATCAAACACCCATAGCATAAACGAAATAAGGATACCCAGCAGTTTTGAATAACCGCTGGGTATCCTTGGGTTTCAGGCTGGAGAAGGCTTTCGTCAAGCTTGGCTCATCTCTTTTCAGCTATTGGGAATGAACCATCGTGCCGACGAGGGCCAACCCAAGGAAATCTGTCAGGGCATCGGCATCCATAAGCCTAAGACTTCTCTCAGCAAACAATGCTTCTCCTAAAGTATTCTGGAGCGAACCTATCGCCTTCCATATGCCATTGAAGGAAGTGATGGCCAGTCTTGTCTTGTTGCAACGAGTCCTGTATTGGAAGAAACAGCCCTTTGCAAGGGCAGGCCCCGGCTGCCTATGCAGGGCAACCAGAGGGGTAATTGCCGAGGCTGCAAACTCAGGTTTGTATCCGGTTTTCTTCATAAGGGAATCGTAAACCATCTCTCCCGACTTTTTGGACAAAACCCTCTCTGAAGCAAATCCACCCTTTCCCTGAAAAAGAATGGTGCTCACAACACTTGCAAAAAAATATTAATATATAATATGATTTCATGAATATATGTTAATCTTCTTCCAAATGATGTATGATAGAGACTGTAAATTCAAAGAATACTCTGGGGACTCTGTAGCTTCCCTGTTGAAGCCGTGCCCTTTGCACCCATAGGACTTAAGCCACATCCCCGATAATGCCCTTGCCGGAAGGAGGCTGCCATGAGAAGACTCATCAGGACCTATATTCCCTTTACCAAGGGGGTCATCCAGACCTTTGCAGCCTATAGAGTGAATTTCTACGTGTTCATCCTGGGTGACATGTTCCAGACCCTGGTGCTCCTCTATATCTGGTATGCCATCTTTCAGAGCTCCAGCGAGTCCGTGATCCAGGGCTTCACCTTTCAGGAGATGACTGGTTACGTCGTCATGAGTATGCTCACAGCCATGCTGATTGCCAACGAGGTTCACTGGTCCATCGGTGAAGACGTGCAAACGGGAAACATCGCGATGAATCTCGTCAAGCCTGTGAGCTACCAGTTGAGGCAGTATTTCGCCGCCCTGGGTTACCTCGCCGTGAACTTCACTTCGATTTTCATCCCCCTCTGGTCCATGTATTCCATATATAACTATTTGGTCCTGGGATTCCTTCCCTCGATTCCGGGACTTCTGGTCTATTTTTTGAGCGCATTTCTGAGCTCACTCATCTTGTTTTTCATCAACTATCTGTTCGGACTTGCAGCGTTCTTCGTGGAATACGTCTTTGGATTCATCTTCGCCAAGGAGGCGGTGATGAGGGTCCTTTCCGGACAGCTCATCCCCCTGACCTTCTTCCCGGTATCCATTATGGCGGTGTTCAGATTTCTGCCCTTCGCAGGTCTTGTGTACACGCCCACGATGATCTATCTCGGGAAGTTCACCGGACAGGAGCTCCTGTTCAATCTTGCAATCCAGGTGCTGTGGGTCTTCCTTCTTCTAATCTTGACGCAACTTGTGTGGAAGAGGGCAGTAAAACGCCTCACCATACTTGGCGGATAAGGGAGGATGAAAATGAAGAATCTCAAGCGCTACCTGAAGCTCTATGGCATGTTTCTCAGCCAGTACCTCAAGGCCCTTATGCAGTCAAGGACGGACTTTTTTGTGGGCATTCTGGCCTTCTTCCTGACACAGCTCGGTGGCATCGCCTTCATCACCCTGGTATTCAGGCAGATTCCCGACCTCATGGGCTGGAGTTTCTACGAGCTCCTGTTCATCTATGGTTTCGCCAACATCCCCAGGGGCCTTGATCACATGTTCACCGACTACTTGTGGATCTTTGCCGGAAGGTCCGTCGTCAACGGAGAGTTCGACCGCTACCTCCTAAGGCCCCTCAACCCACTTTTCCAGATTATTGCCCAACGGTTCCAGCCTGATGGCATAGGGGAAGTCGTCATCGGAATCATCCTGGTTGTTTACGCCTCCACCATGGGAGGCATCAGTTTCACCCTGATGAAGGTTCTGGTGTTCATCCTATTGGTCTTCCTGTCGTCGCTGATCTATACCAGCATCAAGCTGTACTTCGCCTCTCTTGCGTTCTGGATTAAGCGCAGCCAGTCGATCCTTTCCCTGTTCTATTCCATGAGCGAATTTGCCAAGTACCCTTTGGAGATCTACCACAAGTTCATCAAAACTTTCATCACATACATTGTCCCCTTCGCCCTGACAGCCTACATCCCCGCATCCTACTTTCTGGGAGAGGCGAAGCTTCTTCCCACACTGGGCATGGTGTCCGGAATGGCTGCTCTGGCTTTGGTTTTGGGCTATACGACCTTTACCCGGGGAATGAAGCGTTACGAGAGTGTCGGCAACTAATCAACGAGAACAGTGAGGTGAACCATGACACAAATAGAATCTACCCCAACAATAAAAGCCGCCAGAGGAGAGATGTTCATCGAGGTCAAGGGACTGACAAAGTCTTTCCGGTCCTTCAAAAAGGAAACCGGAATCCGGGGAACCCTCAAGTCCCTGATCAGTCGCGAATATACCGATATCGAGGCTGTGACGGATATCTCCTTCAACATCAATCGGGGCGACATCATCGGCTATATCGGCCCTAACGGTGCCGGAAAGTCCACCACCATCAAGATGATGACCGGTATCCTTACCCCGACGAAGGGATATGTGAAGGTTGACGGGAGAATCCCTTATGAGGAGCGCACCGAGAATGCAAAGCGCATCGGGGTGGTCTTCGGCCAGAAAACCCAGCTCTGGTGGGACCTTCCCCTGGGTGAGACCTTTGCCATCCTGAAGGAGATCTATCAGGTTCCCGCTGAGCTCTACAAGGACCAGATGACCTACTTCAACGAAGTCTTCGAACTGTCGGAGTTCATGGACAAGACTGTACGAACCCTGTCCCTCGGACAACGCATGAGAGCGGACCTTGCCGCCTCGATGCTGCACAACCCCCAGGTATTGTTTCTTGACGAACCGACCATCGGTTTGGACGTGGTGGTCAAGGAGAGAATCCGAAAAGCCATCAAGGACATGAACAAGAAATACGGGACTACCATCCTCCTCACCACCCATGACATGAGTGACATTGAAGAACTCTGCCACAGGATCATCATCATCGACAAAGGGGTGATCATCTATGAAGGCGGTATGGACAACATTAAGAAGCAATACGGCTTCGAGCGGAAGATCATCTTCGATTTGAGGTATGATGACGAGGACGATGTGGTTTCCAGGCTAGGTGCCATCTATGACATCATTGTTGGAAGCAACCCGAAAAACCTTTACTTCACCGTTGAAGACAACAAGGTGACCGTCACATTTAACCGGAACGAGCTTGGTGTTTCCAGCATCATGAACTTTATTCTCCAGAACTTCAACGTCCTCGACTTTTCTGTCAAGGACATGGATATCGAGGCTATCGTCAAACAGATCTACCGTCATGATATAGAAACTTAGAATGCGATCCTGCAGATGAAGATCATAGTCAGCTCACTTTTTTAAGGTCCCTTTACTCACAAGATAATTGTTTTACCTTGTAAGGGCTCCGGATTTTTCCGGAGCCCTTACAGATTGCGGGAAAATGCGCTAAAGAGACTCCCCACCCGAAACGTCTTTCTCGTGGCATCAGCGATTTCATGTTCACAGTGGAATGCCATAGGCTCCTTCATTTTCCTCTAACCTTCCTAAGTGCTGTCCAGGCGGATAACCTGTTGCAATCTGTAGCATCATCTTTTAATGGAATCATTTCGCCCTGTAGTTCCCGGGCATCAAAAAAAGCAACTGATCATAGTTGCTTCCACATGGTCATTCTATGTGTTTCATCTTCCAAATGATATTTCCGGCTTTCTTTAGTCGAGGGCATCACTCATTTCCCCTGCGATGGCTTCCCTGATATCTCTCGCCTCATGCTCTCCTTGAGATTCGATTTAGCATTCCGTCGTTTGCCCTTCAATTCCAGTTGCTCGTTATTTATAGTTTTGCCAGCAGCTTCCTTCGCCCCACCTGCAATCTTCTTTTTGGCACGGTATAATCCTTTTAGAATCTGTCCTCTTTGAACTCTCCAATCAAGACTGATTTTCCTTCTACTGCCACTCCTTCTGATGCACATGGACAAAAAACTCTTCTAATTAAAAACCCGCTCCAAATTGAGCGGTGTCTTTAAAGATATTTTATTTTCCCTTGGTATGACTCATCGCATGAACCACTGACTTTCTTGAATGATAGTTGAGGATTACTTGTTCATCAATATCAATACACCAGATGCAATAGCGAGAACAGCCATTACGATTCCTGGTATCGGAAATTCAACCACTTGCATCAGACCCGTCAGGATCAGATAAATAGCTAACAACGTCATGCCCAGATTTAAACTTCTATTCATTTTCATGTTTTCAACCCCTTTATCATAATATCGATTCCCCGACTGTAACAATGCTTCTTTTCGCGGACTTCTTTTAATCTTATGCTTTATCTATGATTCCTCTGGATGGTGTGGATTTGTTCCTACTGTTCTTTAAAATGTAAATGTATTTCTAGAGACAATATCTGGACACTCAGCAATCTGAGTAGTTCCTTCATCGTCAGTAGTCATTTGACTACACTTACACTTCCCCTAATCAGTTGAATATCACCATCCGATTTGGTTTTGCCACCAGGCAACGGGGTTGTCCTCCCACTCAGATTTCTATTCCTATGGGATCATGAGCATTTTTGCTCATGCATTTATTTTAATCAGTCTTTTTTCGATTCATCGGCAATGCTGCCTATATGACTCCTAAAATCAACAATACTATGACAATCACTACGATAGTTCCTATAACACCCATAAAACACCTTCCTTTTCAAAATTTGATTTAATTGACTACGAATATCTAAATATTCTAAATATTATTATAACACAAATTCGGGCTTTTGTAAAAGATGCCCCCCTCCACGCCCTATGGATATGCTCAAAATCCCCGCCCATCATCACCAGCAGTTCAAGTTCATGTTTCTCTCCAATCCTACTGATACAAACGTTTCAGCGTTAACTTCCAAAAGATATTCTCCAAATTATTCTTCTCGTATCGGCATGAGAATAAATATCACCATGGTATCCTTCTGAACTCGTCTTCCTCTGGTCCTTTTAACTTGAAAAACCGCTTTTCCTGTGTCAGGATCCTCGATTTCTCTCTTTCTTCCTGTGGGGAACATCCCGTCGACCGCTGATTCCTTTTTACTTCTCTTGTCGACCCCCTCCTCTTTGTCTTGTTTAGTCTGCTCTGGAAAACACCGCATCAATTAGTTCCATGCCAATGGAAAAGGAAGGCTTCACGCCTTCCCTTTAAGGTTCTCAATTTTGATTGTCACCTTCATGCATTTCCTAAAAAATACCTGTTGTGACAGTTCAGTTATTGCACTTCTGGATTTTTCTCTGGTCTAGTTCATGTCTTTTGCAGCAACCTGTCCGGAAATTCTTCCGAAGACGATGATATCTGCCACGGCATTTCCGCCGATACGGTTACCACCATGGACTCCTCCGGTAACCTCTCCTGCAGCATAAAGCCCTTTGATGATGGTTCCATCTGCGGTCATGACATGAGTATCGGTATCAATCTTGAGTCCACCCATGGTGTGGTGGATTCCAGGTGTTACCTGCAATGCATAATAGGGGCCGTTCTCCAATGTCTGGGTCAGGTGTGTCCTGCCGAATTCCTTGTCTTCCACGGCTTTTACCGAAGCAGCGTAGGTCTTCATGGTGTTTTCCAGGACAGTGGCATCCATTTCCAGGGCAGTGGCGAGTTCTGCCAGGGTCTTTCCCTCGACACCATATCCCTTTGTGACATAGCCTGCCAGCGCAGCATTTTCTGCCCGCATCTCTTCGTTCGTAATCAGGTAGGCGATGCCGCCTTCCTGCTTCAGGATGTTCGCCGATACGACGTCACGGGTGAGCAGCTCATCCGTGAACCTTGCTCCGCCGGTGTTGACCAGGATGGCTCCGTCTCCACGAAGACCTTCTGTGAACATGTATCCGGATTCCGGGTCGGTGGTCGGGTGAATCTGGATTTCCTCGATGTCGGTCAGTCCTGCTTCCACTTCTTCAGCCATGACGATTCCATCGCCTTGTGCACCGCTGTGGTTTGTGGTGGAGAACCCGACAAGATCAGGCCTGTATCCTTCCACCATGGTGGCGTTGGCACCAAATCCACCAGTGGCAACGATGACGGCCTTGGCATTGACGGTAAAGGCGTTTCCGTTGACATCTTCAGCCTCGATACCCGTCACTGTGCCATCCTTGGTGGTGATTTTCTTGGCTGTAGTTTCCATCATGATGTCCACCTTGAGTTCTTTCAATTTCTCTGAAAGCACCTTGACGACAACCGGACCCACAGCGGATCCATCCTCGGGTGTGTGGATTCTTGGATTGGTCGCTCCACCAGAGAGTGTGACTCTTGTCAGGCCTGCGCCCATACCATTTAGCCATTCCACAGCGTCAGGTGCATTATCCACCATGGTCTGCAGAAGTGCAGGATCATTCTTTTCCTTGCCACCGGTGAAGGTGTCATTGTAGAAGGTCTCTTTGGTGTCTGTGATGCCGGCAGCTTCCTGGTATTTCGTCTCAGCCGCATTGATTCCACCCGTAGCGCGGTTTGTGTTTCCGCCAATGATTGGCATCTTCTCCACAATCAGCACCGACTTGCCTGCTTCTGTAGCTTCTACGGCAGCAGCCATACCCGCTCCGCCTGCTCCGATAATGACGATGTCGACGCTTAGGTCTTCCTGTTTTTTGGCTTCCGTGCCTGCAACAGCCTCTGCGTTCTGCAGCTCTTCGATGTCCGCTCCGGCATTTTCCAACGCCAGAGTGATGGCAGCAATGACACCTGTGCTTGAATTTGTTGCGCCACTGACGGTATCAATATTGAGGTTCTGGCTTTCCATAACCATCTTGACTACCTTCTCAGCTGCCGCATCTCCGATGCCCTCGGTTTCGTCAGGGGCGTCTATCTTGATTTCCTTGATTTCAGTATCTGTGACAGTTACCGTTGCGGTGACTTTTCCCCCGTGACCGTCTGCAACGCCCTCATAAGTTCCTGCCTTATATTTCGTGGCTTCTGCCTTAGCTCCGCATCCATATGCTGTTCCGACCATCCCGATGACCAAAAAGCAAATCAATAATACCTTACCCAGTTTTTTCATCTGTTTCCTCCTAGAATATATATTGTGTTCGTTAAGATTATAACAATGTTTGTTTGACATAACAACTAAATCCACTGGCTTTTTAGTGTATTTGGGAATCCCCTATTTCTAACCGTTTACCTGTGTGATTTGTTTATTTCTGCTGCTAAACTGCTGCTGATATTGTAGCGCGAAATCCAGCATCCGACTCAAAGATCGAGCTTAAGGGAAGATGATTGGAACAATCAAAAATGCCCCCAGTCAAGGAGGCATTTTAAGGGATATTTAAAAACGAATTTTAATTCCATCCTGCATAACTCGTTTAATTCAATTGGTTCTGATCAAGCATCACCGTATTATCTGATGATTGTCCCTGTCTTTCCGTCGATTCCCTCTTTGGCTTTTTCCATCAGTGTGATCAGCGAATATCGGTTTTTTCCCGATGCCGCAAAATCCATGGCCGCTTCCACTTTAGGCAGCATGGAACCCGGTGCGAATTGTCCCTCTTCTATGTATTTTTTCGCCTCTTCCAGACTGATTTCAGATAACCATTTGACATCAGGCTTTCCATAGTTGATCGCTACTTTTTCTACGGCTGTGAGGATAATCAGGTAATCCGCATCAATGGCTTTCGCCAGGACTCCGCTGGCAAAATCCTTGTCGATGACCGCATTCACGCCCTTAAGATGATGTCCCTGTGACATGACGGGAATTCCTCCGCCTCCCCCTGCAATCACAACCACGCCTTGATCGAGAAGGGCTTTCACCGTGTCGATCTCAATGATTTCAACGGGTCTCGGTGAGGCTACCACTTTGCGGTATCCTCTTCCCGCGTCCTCCTTGACCAGCTCTCCTTTTGCAATCTCCAGATCAGCTTCTTCCTTGGTCATGAAATAACCTATGGGCTTGCTAGGATTCTCAAATGCCTTGTCCAGAGGGTCCACCCGAACCTGCGTGATCACTGTTGCGACCCCCTTCTCTATTCCTCTGTCCAAAAGTTCTTCACGTATCGCGTTTTGCAGGTCATATCCGATATAAGCCTGGCTCATCGCGACACAGACGGACAATGGGATCATGGGAACCAAAGGATTGGCTTTGTGGTATTCGGCCATGGCCATCTGGATCATCCCGACTTGAGGTCCATTTCCATGGGAAACCACCACCTCGTGTCCATCTTCTATCAGGTCGACAATGGCCTTCGCCGCCTGCTTGACAGATTCCATCTGGTCCTTCAAGGTATTCCCCAGCGCATTGCCCCCTAGTGCGATTACAATTCTCTTGTTCATGTTTTTCCTCCTTAAATTCTGTTTTGAGCATTTCTCAAGTTCCTGCAATTTCTCCTATTTCTCGTACATTATCCGAGAGCATCAGGCAGCCTGTACCTATTCGCCTTTTTCCATATCAATGTAGCTATAGAGTGTGAACTTCGAAATCCCGAAGTATTCCGAAATCTTGTCGCCAGATTTTTTGATCAGCAGTGCCCCGGAATCCTTGAGAAACCTTATGGCTTCAATCTTGTCTTCTCTGGTCATAAACGCAACCGGTCTGCCAATCCGCTTCACCGCATTTTTGATGAGGTCATCGAGCAGGTCGTTCACGTCTTTCGGGATATGGGTTCGTTCTCTCGAAAGAGAAGTTTCAACAGATACAAAATCATGCAAGGTACTTTCCAGCATGACCATTGCGGAAATATCATAGTTGATTCCGAAAATCCCAGTAATCTTGCCCTCATCATCCCGGATATAGATGGTGCTGGATTTTAGGATTCTCCCGTTAGGACCTTCCGTCAGATAGCAGAGTCTGTCTTCCACTTCCTCAGGTTTTTGAAGTAATGTTTCCAGTACCACCGATGAAGGACCATCTCCGATTTTTCGATTCGTGATATGGCCATTTTCAATGAAGATGATTGTATTCTCATACGGATTTTTTGTCAGGTCCAATATGACCACTTCGCAATTGTTCCCAAACTGCTTTGCTATTCCCATAGCCAGACGTATCAATAAATCCACCATGCCTGTTTCACCCTCCTCTCATTGGTTTATTTTCATCATAGCATACGACAATGGAGCGTTCAATCGTTTACTCTAAATATTTTTTAGTTTATCTAATTTAATTTTAGTTTTTAGAGAATATGTGATTGCCCCTTGGCAGACTTATGCAGGAAGGCGGATTGATCAAGCTCCTCAACATGGGGATAGAATACCGGATCTACCCTCCACTGATTTTTCTCGGTATCGGTGCATCCACGGACTTCGCATCGCTCATTGCCAATCCGAATAGCCTGCTTCTTGGCGCAGCCGCCCAATTCGGAATTTTTCGCCTTCCTCGGTGCGCTTCAATTAGGCTATGCGACCCTGGAAGCGGCATCCATAGGAATCATCGGGGGAGCCTATGGCCCTACGGCAATCTATGTGACGAGCAAATCAGCTGACCATTTGCTTGGGCCTCCACAAGTCCATCAACTGAAATGACCAAATTGTTGAGTTTGACATCTCCATCACCAAAGGACTCGCCAGGAATCTCGCCATTGCACTCGAAGACCCCAAGAGAGACCGGTATGATAATGCATACCGGTCTCCCTTGGGATAAAACGTAAACAGTCTCCCTCTAGCTCCTCTTCTTGTTGATGAGAATGGCAAGGGCTATCATCATCAGACAGGAGAGGACGACTATGCCCAGATAGGTAAGAGGGAATCTCTGGTAAGGAAGTGGGACATTCATCCCATAAAAGCTTGTGACGATGGCGGGAATAGCCAGCACGACAGTGACAATCGCCAAGAACTTCATGACAATGTTGAGATTGTTGGAAATGATCGTGGCGAAGGCATCCATGGTATTCCCCAGGATATTGGAATAGATGTCCGCCATGTCGATGGCCTGCTTGTTTTCAATGATCACATCTTCCAAAAAGTCCATATCATCTTCATCCTGCTTGAGAACGCCTACGGAAATCATACTTCTCTCCTCACGGACATGCCTCAGGTAATGGCGGCGAAACCTCTCCAGGACGAACTCGTTGGACCGCAATGAAGTGGAGAAATAGACCAGGCTTTTCTCGAGATTCAGAAGTTTGATGAGCTCCTCGTTTCTAAGCGATTTCCTCACGTTCTGTTCAATTCCTGTTGACATCTTGTCGATATCCTTGAGATACCTTAAAAAGAGCATGGCGTTGTTGTACAGCAACTGCAGTACAAAATGCATCCTGTTGCCCGTATCGATTTTGGATTTTGTTTTCAGCAGTTCTTCGATCAGCTGGTTTTCTTCCAGCGAAACGGTGATTACCATCCCATCTGTGATGACGATTCCCAACGGGACGGTGTTGTACATGACGGGCATCTCCTTGTGTTCCATCTTGGGGATGTTGACCAGAATGAGGATCAGCTGACTGACCGTTTCAATTCTTGAACTTTCGTCGTAATCCAGTGGGGCCATGAGGTATTCCGTCTTGATGCCGAACCTGCTGCTGATTTCCAGGATTTCGTCCTCTGTCGGATTGACCAGGTCAATCCAAAGATCTTCCTCATCTAGTGAGCTTGTCTCCATGGTTATCTCGTTGCGAGTCTTGTATGCCCTGATCATGAGTATCACCTCCGACGTTTTCTTCAGATGTTCTGCCCTACCCCATCCAGATGAGCCGATCTCTCCCGTGACCTTTTCCAACATTTCCTTGCACGGTGCCAAAGAAGTATCCCGAGGATTGCAGGTCATCCACCGATGCTCAAAAAAGCTGACCTTCCCATCTGGTCCACAGACGCTTTGTCTGCTATTGTCCGGGTAGCCGCGACCAGGATGTGCAATCCCTCATTTCCTGATAGCTATGGTAACCGTGGCCAGCTGTAAGTTAAGGAAATCACTGTAGCGTTCAGCCTCCCTATAAATCAGCTCCTTCTCATACGGGATGGGGACAAAGAAAATGAAGTTCAGGTCTATTGCATTCTTTCTGATGTCCTGTTTCCAGATGCCCGTGACCCTCCCGTCCACCACCACAATGGGATGGAACGTGCCGTTACTTCCGGGAGAAACTTCCAAGAGGTGTTCCGCGTCAAGCACCTCGCTCCGCTCCTTGTAACCGATGAGATATTCATTAAAGGAGGGAAGCAGCCTGATGGAGGGTTCCGAGATGGGTTTCGGACTGGGCGATTCAAGGGAGGACCATAATTCCTCTCCCTTTCTCTTCTCAAAAATGACTTTTGGCTCTGCAATTTCAATTCCCCGCCTGGCATCGGGGAGATACAGTCCGGCCCACCAGGCAAAATCGTGGACGGTTGCGGGACCATGACTGGTAATATAGCGCAGGGCAAGTTCCCCCAATGCCTCATCTTTGGTTAGCTTAGGGCCTTCAGGGTGACGTCGTCCAGGAGCATGAAGGTCTGTTTCTTGTCCTGCGTGGGTCCCATGCAGATGATGCCTCTCTGGGCGGCCTGCCACAGGAGATGGTATCCTCGCTGATCTTTTGTCGCGATCCCCTCCTTCTCCAAGAGTGTCATCATCTCCTGGCGGGTCAGCACTTTCTTATCGCTCAGGGCCTCACGGAAGAAGCCTATGCAGGTACTCACAAGGGATTCGTCAATATTGAGCCCCATCATCCTCACCTCTGACTTTTTCAGCATAAGTGCTTCCGAAAGCTTCAGCATCCATCTGCTGTCTTTCGGTATCACAAAATGCATGGTCCCCCGCATGGGCCAGGTCCTGATGATCTTCCCCGCAGCAATGGCTTCCTCGATGTCCTTCTTTTTGCTGACTGCATCCGAAGAGCGATAGCCCAGAGGGCTTGTTCATATTCCTGTGCTTGGACAGCCCCCATCCATCTGACGGTTTCCTCAGGCGTATCTGGCTTGTTACCTTCTATGCGCTGGCTAAAGAGCCGCTTGGCGACCAGGTCGTCAATTCCCATCCTTCATCATCCTCTCCTCTACGAAAGAGATCTTCCTCATTTGAACTTGTAACAGGTCGATGTGGATTTCCATGATGACCGATGAACAAACCGGATAGATGCATCTCCAGTTATGCTTTTACATGCTTGTAAACTTTGCTCCCCTTCCTCGAGATCATTTCTCCAGATCTGCGGGGATTTCAATGCTTGTGAAGGTATCGATTCCCACAATCTTCGCTAAGAGATTGAATTCGGATTCACCTGACAGGATATTCTGCTTGAGGGTGAGGCTCACCGAATCCAGAATATTGGTATCCCTGTTGAAGGATACGACAAAGTCATACCCGGTCAGGTCCCATTCGTCGATGGTGACCTGGGTAATGGAAAGGGACTTCAGGAGGAAAGCTTTGACCTCATCCAAAGTGAAGGCACTGTCGGTGTGGTAAACGATGAGATTGTCCTTCTCACTCCGCTCAAATACCGAGGCCAGCTTGAGCATGTCAAGCAGTCTGACCTCTTGAACCGCATCACCATAGGCTACCGGATTGAAGCCTCCCTCATCCAGGGAAGGGACACCCTTCTGCCATCCCATGCCCAGGAGGTTGACCTTGTAATAGACATCGCTATTCTCAGAATAGACGTCCATGTTCACTGGAAGGATTCCCGCCTGGAGTCCGATGTTTGAGAGGGACTGCTTGGTTTCCGGGAGCATTTTGATATTCCCGCTCAGATTCAGGAGCACCCCGAGTCCAATATTGCTGGTAAAGTCAACCTCGATGGATTTGGCCGACTTAAGCTCGCTATAACTCTTGTAGGTCAGGATGTACCGGTTATCCGTAAAATAGAATATCCCTCCTCCAATGACCAGGAGAATCGTCAAGCTAAGCAGTATCCTTACAAATAAGTTTTTCACCTTGTTTGCTCCTTCCACGAAAATCAGAGAAAAGCGATCATCCTTCAAGGATCCATACCGGCCAGACTCAGACGGATTCCGAGGGACCCTCCCCTTTAGTTCAATCTATCATAATTCATTCTGGAGTTGACCCCATTTGAGAGAACAATTTGTAAACGCACAATGAATCTTTAACGTCCTCAGATGGCTTCAGGAGAGCCTCTGGGCCTTTACGCCCTAACTCTTCCTTCCAATATCGCGTATTTCCCTGCACTTTACAGCAAATCCCTACCTCATGGGCAAATTAGGGTGTGGATGGGCTTTTATTAAGCGTCAGGGGCGTTTTCGCCCATTTCTTAAGTTCATGTTTAGTTCATGAGCGTATTATAGGATTTGCATTAATACTATTAGGAGGCAATACAAAATGAACAAGAAGAGAAAGCCAAGATATAAGAAATGGATCATCCTCATTGTGGTGGTCGGCGTGATTGCGTTGGTCGCAACAAAAGCCCTGACACCCAAAGTCATCGCCTATGAGTCGGTTCTGGCAAAAACCAGCGATCTTGCGACCTACTATTCCTTCTCAGGCAACATCGAGGCCAAGAACCGTGAAATCGTCCTCGCCGAGAGACTCTCCCAGATCGACGATCTTCTGGTGGCAGAAGGCGAGATGGTAGAGGAAGGCCAGGACGTCATCAATCCCAGTTCAGGAGACAACCTGAAGGCCGGAGTCACGGGAGAAATCTCGAAAATATTTGTGAACCTGAACGACCAGGTCAATCCCGGGACAAAACTCGTGGAGATCGTCGACTATGCTAACCTACAGGTCAGCGTAAAGGTGGACGAATACGAGTTGCCTGCAGTCGAAGTAGGCAAGGAAGTCACAGTCAATGTCAACTCGCTGGACAAGGAAATCAAGGGAACCATCGAGAGCGTCTCCAAGGAAGGCGAAGTGATGAATGGCGTAACCTACTTCATTGCCATCATCGACCTGGAAGCCGATGATAGTCTAAAAATCGGCATGTCGACAGAGATCACCCTGGTGAACAGCCAGGTGCTTGGTGCCCTGACCCTCCCCATGACGGCAATCCAATTCGAGGAGGATAACTCCCCATTTGTGTTCCTTGAAGGTCAGGAAAAGGAAGCGGTCAAGACCATCATCGAAACAGGCGTGAACGACGGGACGAATGTGGAGATTACAAGCGGTGTCAAAAATGGCGATAAGGTCCTCTATAACGCCAAAGTTGCAGAAAGGACCTTCACCCCGGGATTCGGAGGAGGTAACGGTGGTGCGGAAAGCTCACCGGAAACGGATGGAGGTAACTAATGCCAGAAATATTGAAAATGGAAAACATCTACAAAAGCTATTATATGGGTGATGAGGAGCTTGAAGTCCTCCATGGAGTGAACCTGGAGATCCATTCCGGAGAATTCCTTTCCATCCTGGGTCCCTCGGGTTCCGGAAAATCCACCATGATGAATATCATCGGTTGTCTGGACGTCCCCACCTCCGGAAGCTATGTCCTTTCCGGGAATACGCCCGCAGACCTTGACGAGGTTGATCTCGCCCGGGTACGCAACAAGGAGATCGGCTTCGTGTTCCAGAACTTCCAGCTTCTTCCAAGAATGACGGCGCTCCAAAATGTGGAGCTTCCTTTGATCTATTCCGGGCTCCCCCTGGCAGAAAGAAAGAAGCGTGCAAAGCAGATGCTGGAACGCGTGGGCCTTGGGGACAAGATGAAGAACCTTCCAAACCAGCTCTCAGGAGGTCAGCAGCAAAGGGTTGCCATCGCCAGGGCTTTGGTCACAAGACCCACCATCCTCCTTGCAGACGAACCCACCGGAGCCCTGGACCAGAAGACAGGGGCACAGGTCATGCAGCTATTTGAGGACCTCAACAAAGAAGGAAGCACAATCATCATGATTACACATGACGAACATATCGCACACCACGCAAAACGTGTCGTCAATATCCTGGACGGATATCTGACAGAAGGGAGAATGGAAGAATGATCATCGAAAGTCTCAGAATGTCCTGGGAAAACATCATCACGAACAAGCTCCGTTCTTTCCTGACCATGCTCGGAATCGTCATCGGCGTCGCCTCTGTCATCGCGCTCATCACCATCGTTCAAGGCGCAACAAACAGCATCACCGACCAGATCAGCGGACTGGGCGTAAACAAGATCACCGTAACGGCTATGGGCACCCCGCTGAAGCAGGGGCTAAACGACGAAGACATCAGCCAGGTGGCCTCCCTTGACAACATTATCGGTGTCTCTCCCACCGTTTCCGGAAAGATCAGTATCGTCTATGACAAGACTGTCATGGAGAACCTGACCATTCAGGGGAAGAACGACGTCTACTTCAAAAATGATCCGGACATCATCAAGACAGGCCGGGGGATAAATGTCCTGGATCTTGAAAACAAGAACCAGGTGGCGATTATCGGAAGCAACATCGTCAACGAGCTCTTCTATGGCGTGGACCCCATCGGCAGCAGCCTTCTCGTGAACGGGACGACCTATTCCATCATTGGAACCCTTTCCTCCTCAAGTGCCTTTGGAGCCACTAGCAGCAACGACACGGTCATCATCCCCTACACCACAGCAATGCGCAGCCTCGGAATCAAGAACGTGACCTCCCTGGATGCCTTCCTAGAAGACACCGACAAGGCAGATGATACCGTGGTCCAGATAGAAAATGTGCTTGACAGCGCCTTCAACTACAAGGACAATGCCTACAGCGTATTCAACATGGGGGATATGATCACCTCCTTCCAGACGATCACTTCCATGATGACCCTTCTTCTTGCAGGCATCGCAGCCATTTCCCTCGTGGTTGGCGGTATCGGCATCATGAACATGATGCTCGTATCGGTCACGGAACGCAGAATGGAAATCGGTCTGCGCAAAGCCCTGGGGGCAACGCCAGGAACCATCCAGCTCCAGTTCATCATCGAGTCCATCTTCCTGTCCATTTTTGGAGGAATCATCGGCCTCCTACTCGGAGCGCTTATCGCCTATGTGGCGGCCTCCTTCATCGGGACCAGTTTCGCCATCGCCCTGTCCACCGTATACATTGCCCTGGGATTCTCTGCCGGCGTAGGAATCATCTTCGGTTACATGCCAGCAAGAAAAGCAAGCCGGCTCAATCCCATCGATGCCCTGAGAAGCCTGTAGATGGTTGTATCTCTTATGACGCATGAAGTAGAATAGAAATAGAAGAACAAAAATACTGAGTTAAAGAGGAAGAGGTGAGGAATTTTGGTCGAGATTTTGGTTGTCGATGACAATGAGAACATAAGGAAACTGATCACGGCGTATCTCATTCGGGACGGCTATCGTGTACACACCGCGAATAACGGACAAGAAGCCCTGGAGGTCATGGACAAGGTGTCCGTTGACCTTATGATTGCAGACATCATGATGCCGGACATGGATGGCTACACACTCACCAAGAGCCTGCGGGATTCAAACTACACCCTTCCCATCCTCATGGTCACGGCAAAAGAGACCCTGGAAGACAAAAAGCAGGGCTTCTCCTCAGGAACGGATGACTACATGGTGAAGCCCATCGACTTTGACGAAATGCTCCTTCGGGTTTCCGCACTCCTTCGGCGCGCGAAAATTTCCAATGAAAAGAAGATCGCCGTCGGAAACGTCATTCTGGATTATGAGTCGCTCACCCTGACCCGAAAGGAGGAAACCTTCCTTCTTCCCAAAAAAGAGTTCTACCTGCTCTTCAAGCTCATGAGCTATCCAAACAAGATCTTTACCCGGCAGGACCTCATGGAAAGAATCTGGGGATTTGACAACGAGACCGATGAAAGGACCGTAGACGTCCATATCAAGAGGCTTCGGGAAAAATTCGACCACTTCGAGGAGTTCAAGATCATCACCGTTCGCGGACTGGGCTACAAGGTAGAGAAATACGTATGAAAAAGTGGTTTAGATTCAAATCGATCTACACAAAATTCACCCTGATCTTCTGCTTTATCTGGTGGATCATGAACTCCCTGACCTTCGGCACCATTGCCCATCTGATGGCCAGAAGCATCTTCATGGACACCTCCCTAGTCAGACCCGAGCAGCTCGAAGAATTCAAGTCCCTGCGGGTAGTCATCGGCCTCATCTTTCTCCTTAGCGTTCTTCTCGGCTCCTTCATCATCTTTTTTGTCGTGAGGAGCATCGTTAGGCCCATCAAGGAACTCTCCTCTGCCTCCAAGGAAATCGCAAAAGGGAATTTTGACATCCAGATGAAGGTGGACAGCCCCGATGAAATCGGCACGCTGACCCGCGACTTCAACCTCATGGCCAAGGAACTTGGAAATATCGAATACATGAGAAATGACTTCGTCTCCAATGTCTCCCATGAGTTCAAGACCCCCCTCACCTCCATCAAGGGCTTTGCGAGGCTCATCAAGGATGGGGACCTTCCAAAAGAGCAGATCGAGGAATACACCGGAATCATCATCGAAGAAAGTAACCGGCTATCCTTGTTGTCCTCCAATCTCCTGAAACTTTCGAAACTCGATTCCATGGTCATCCACGCGCCAGGTACGCCCTTCTCCCTGGACGAACAGATCCGGAAAACCATCCTCATGCTTGAGCCCCAGTGGTCCCTGCACAAGGTGGAGTTTGACATCAACCTGGATAGGGTCATGTATGTCGGCGATGAGAATCTGATCTACGAAGTCTGGCTCAACCTGATCCAAAACGCCCTGAAGTTCTCCTCAGCTGGGAGTACCATCCAGATTACCCTGCGCGAAGTTAACCGTGCAATCTTGTTTGAAATCACCAATCGTGGGGAGCCCATTTTGGAAAAGGAAAGGGAGCGCATCTTCGAGCGGTTCTACCAAGGGGACAAATCCCATTTTAAGGATGGCAACGGCCTCGGCCTGGCCATCGCGAAAAAAATTGTGGATGCTGAAAACGGGAGGATTTCTTTCCAGAGCACCGATGGGTCCACCACTTTCACTGTAGAACTTCCGTCGAAAGCAGACTGAAATCTCAAAAGGCGCAGATGATGACTCTGCGCCTTTTAGAATGCAATATAAAAAATTGTGAAACGAGACCTTGATCAGTTGTCAAATTATTCGATTGCAATTACTACCCCAATCATTCTAATGACGATTACCGTTATAAATCCAAATAAAATCAATCTGTTTGCTGCCTTAAGTTCATTAGAATTTTCTTTCCTTACGATTTCTGTACCATCTTGCTTTTTCAGTTTTTTGGATACCTTGATGCTCCTGATACATCCCCAAAGAATCATACAATAAGTAAGCAAAGAAAACAGTTCTAAAATAACAGGAAATTCCCTTAATATATTCCTCAAACTTATCCCTCCTCATGTTGTATTTCGTAATACGCAATAAATGCAGCTAATAACTTAAATATATCTATATTATACTTTATTTCAAAAAAGTATTCCATTTTCAACACAGGTTTCAAACAGAATTTTTAAAGGGGCACATCAAACCTGCACATCGTAAAGGAGAAGAAAGGCCCGAATCCGGGTCTTCTTCTCCCTATTTTTACGAAATTAACTTTTATTCCCAACATTGCATCTGGGCAGCTTTTCCGTCTCGCTTGTCTGTCTTTCTTCCTAGACGTATTCGGAGTAAGACTTGATCAGTCCTGCCATCTCTTCCTCATAATCGCTGTATTCCGCTTCTGTGAGGACATTGTTGTCATACTCATTGAGCTTCCTGTAATATTTCATGGCTTTTTCCCTGTGGAGGATATAGTCGCTGCAGATGAAGGCAAGCTCCACGGCTTCTTTGGTCTCCCCGAACTTCTCCATGGCTTCTTCAAGAAGCGCTATGGCGATCTTGAAAGCACTGAGGTCATAATAGCATTGGGCAAGGCTAAAGAGCACTTCGAAGGTTTCACCGGCTTTTCTTGCTGCATTGAAGTAGGCAAGAGCTTCCCTGACGTTGTTCTGTTCGTAGAACTTCTTTCCTTTGCGAGTCATTGCCTCGTAATCCTGTATTCCCTTCTCGTCCTCTGGCAAGGAATTGATCAATTCCTCATCGACCTGGAAATGGACGAAAGGTCCCTTGTAGGTATCGATGAATTCCATGACCCTTGGAATGAATTCCGTCTGTCCATATTCTGACTTTGCATACCAGATATTGGATTTGATGGCTGCCTTGATTCCATTCTTCGATTTGGTCTTCTTGATGACAAAGGATCTTTTCTCTTCAGGGAGCAGATAGCAGTCCTTTGCATTGGCCATGAAATTGAAGGAGATGTACTCATCTTCGAAAAGCGGGAAATTGACGAGGTCGCGGTACACTTTGGCATTCTTGTACCATCCGACAATTCTCAGTTCCTCGGTGTTCAGGGCTGCGCACCAGACAATGGTAAATCCTTCTGCGGACTTGATTCCCTGGGAGAGCCCCCTGAAATGCTTCTCGAGCATGATGCTTCCACCTGAGCGGACATAGCCGTAGCATCTTCCGTTGAAATCGTTGAAGTTGTCCTTTTCATAGACATCGCTGGTATCCTTGACATTAATGCCCTCATTCTTGGGCATGTCACCAAGTTGAATCCCGTTGTAGTATTTCATCCAGTCGATATTGCAAAATATGATATTCATTTATTCGTCTCCCTTGTTTTGGATTGATGATCTTTCAGACTAAAGGCATACGTGAAACGAATCCAGCATGATAAGCGTTTCCTTATTCCCTGGTAGGTCCCCTTGGGTAACCGTCCCCCTGAAAAACCATATTCTCTTTCAATTATACTATAGTTAATCCCCGTATTCGAATTTTTTGGCATTAATAATTCGCCATGTGCCTGCGATTCCTTCCAACCCTTTGCCTTTAAAGGCTATAGGCTGCATCGAATCTTCTTAACCCTTTATGGTGACCCTTCCTGTTTATTTTTGAAGCCCGCTTCTGAGTTGTGTTCTGCTTGTGTTAAGATAAGAGAAAACAGCCCCATGCTGGTGCCTGAAAAGGAAGAGAAACGCCATGGTCCATGGAACGGCAGCAAGGATTTTCGGCACAAGCTTCCCCAATAACATTCACCCCAGGCCTGCACAGATAAAACCTTGATGCATAAGTAGCGAAAAACATCCTTGCCCAGACAAGAGACTGACCACTACAATATGGAGGGAATATAATGAATGAAGTCCTAAGACAGATCAAAAGCCGAAAATCCATGCGGGTATTTGAAGAACGGACCCTGAGCAGCGAAGTAAAAAAGGAGATCATCCAAGCCGCCATTGAGGCTCCGACCGCAGGTGCCATGATGCTTTATACCATCCTGGACATCACTGATCCGGTGCTTAAGGAAAAGCTCGCCACAGCATGCGACAACCAGCCGTTCATCGCAAAGGCCCCCCTCGTTCTCGTCTTTCTTGCCGATTATCAGCGCTGGTACGACACGTTCAGCTTTATGGACTGCAACCCGAGGGAACCGGGGGTCGGGGATATCCATCTGGCCACGGTCGATGCCGTCGTCGCCGCTCAAAACACCGTCGTCGCAGCTGAGTCCCTGGGCCTTGGTTCCTGCTACATCGGCGACATCAGCGAAAATGAAGAGACGATACGGACGCTTCTTTGCCTCCCGCCCTATGTGATCCCTGCCGCCATGGTCGTCTATGGCTATCCTGCAGAATCTCAGAAAGCAAGGAATAAACCCGCACGGTTTGATGAGAAGTACCTCGTATTTGAAAACACCTACCATCATCTGTCCCTGAAGGAACATGAGGAGATGCACGAGAAGAGGAACCTGAAGTCCGGCCACGCTGACAAGAATGTCAGAGGGGACATTGAAGCCTTCTGTACAAGGAAGTACATGTCGGCATTCTCCCTGGAAATGAATCGATCCATGGCAGAATACCTGAAGAATTTCAAATAAAGAGGGACTTAGGAAGAGCGGGCAACGTCCCATTTTCTAAGTCCTTTTTCCTCGTCCTTTTCTACAGCGCTTCACTTTCCACCAGGTCCTTCATGAACTTGTTTTTGTCGGCTTTATCAAGATTCTCGATAAATTCCCTCTTGATATCGATAAGATGCTCCAGGTCGTTGACGAACTCGTACAAGGAAGCCCTGTTTTCAAAGGCTTCTCTTGTCACCGGAAGTTCCATGGCCCTGAAAATTGCCTTATACTCAGCAAGTTCCGTGAACAGCTTCTCTTTCGTGTTGAACTCGCGAAACTCATCTGAGGCGATGAGCGTCAGGTTGGCCACCATTTCTGGATGCTCGCTGTTTTGGTAGACCTTCTTGTCGTATTTCCTCATATAGCGCAGGATTTCGAACTGGACGCTTCTCATCTCCATATATCTGACATAATAAGTGACTTCATTGACCAGATGGTTCCCGGATTCCATCAGGGCCTTCTCGGAGGCATACTGCAGCTTCATCTCCAGTCTTTCATAGAGGTTCTCCTCTTTCACGGAGGTTTTTCGATTTCTCAGGCTCCCTGCCATGCTGATGAGAATCCCTTTTTGCAACTTTTCGATTTCGATGATGTCCGCATTCAGTTCCTTTTCTAAGTTAGGCATCTGGAGATTGAAGAGAAATCCGATTCCGGCTCCGATGACCATCTGCATCATCTCGTTACCGAGCCAGGGCAAAGCCACCGACTGTATCGCCAAAAGATGGGATACCAGCACCGAACATGGCACGATGCCATCATTGAACTTCAGCTTTGCCGCCAAGGGGATAAAAACCAGAAGATACGCTCCAAAAGCAAGATAATTGAATCCCAGGGTGGAGAACATCACTGCCCCGATAGACAGTGCCAGCACGGTGGAACCCAGCCTCATCAGCGCCAGATCCATGGATTTCTTCTTCGTCGTCTGGATGCTGAGGATGACAATAATCCCCGAATTCCCCGCATAACTGAGCCCTAGCCTCTGGGAGATATAGATGGCAAGCGCCGCCCCCAATGCTGTTTTGACTGTCCTTAGCCCGATATGTCCGGTGATTCTTCTCATCTGTTGTCCTCTTTCTTCCCCAAGTTGCATTTACTCATGATCAGTATTTTACGCATGCCTTCTAATATACAGCTTACGAACCCGTAATACAATCAAATATGAATTTTTTGTTTCCAAAGATTTGTTTCCGCCGCTTGCGGCAACCATTCTACGGTGCATTCATCCAAGAAAGCGACGAGAAGATCATGACCTATCTTAAAGAACATGATTCCGGACGTTCAGAAATGAACCTACCGGAATGTGCTTTTGTGCGTTATGGGCCTGTCGGTATTCATATGAATCAGGCAGGGGATCCAATTGCCTTTGGGTTTGAAAATCCTCCAAGGGCTACCATGTTCCTGTCATGAATCCACTCCCTAAAACTCTTCCTTGAGGCTCCTCACAAAGAGTTTGTTCAGGGCTTCCCTGGCCTCCTTTTTTTCATAGAGCACCGCGTATACGGCATCGGTGATGGGGAGGTCCACATGGTATTTCTTGGAAAGTGCTCTCATGGCCTTCACGGTATAGTACCCTTCAGCCAGGGAAGTGTATTTCTCCCCCCTCACGAAGCTTTCTCCGAACAACCTGTTGTGACTGAACCTGGAGAACACCGTGGCTTCATAGTCTCCTAGATGGCATAGCCCGTAGGCTGAGAGCTCACTCCCCCCCATGGCCTTGATCAGCCTTGAGACTTCCCTTGTCCCCCTGGACATGAGCGCCCCTTTTAGGGAAGTCAGGTTCAGCCCGTCAAGCATCCCCGCGGCGATGCCGATGACATTCTTTGAGGCTGCACCAATCTCGTTGCCCAAAAGGTCATTCCCATAGTAGAACCGGATGAGGTCACTTGAAAAATCATTGATGAGTCTTTCCTTCACCTGTTCATCCTCTGAATCGATGACCATGCAATTGGGAATCCCCTTGTAGAATTCTTGCACATGGCCAGGCCCTAGCCAAACAGCACTGCTCGAATCCTCACTGATGTACTCCCTGAGCACTTCGGTAAGCCGTTCCCCTGTCTCTATCTCAATGCCCTTCATGCACAGGACGAAAGTCTTCTTTCTGAGCTCATAGGGGGCGAGTTCTTCCATGAGGTGCCGAAGACCCTGTGAATTGACCGAGATCAGGATAATCTCCGAATCGATACAATTTTCAAGTTTTGTTTCCAGCTTGACGCTTGGCGTCAGCTCAATGAGGTCGTTGCTCCTTGTTTCCTGGAACCTTTTCATATTCTTCGATGTCTCTCTTCCATAAAGCCTGATGTCGTGTCCGTTTTTGTCCAGGTACCAGGCGATGAAAGAACCCCATCTGCCACATCCGATTACCGTAATCTTCATCTTCTTCTCTCCTACTCTCAAATGAATTTTCTCATTCGACTGTCCTTCACGATTTTCATTTCGATCTTTCTCTAATACTACCGGTATTTCCATGGACAATCAAATGGAATTGACCGAAAGAGGCATACTTATAGTGGAATGGAGAAAAGAAGGCAGTTTTTTCGCGACTAAAAGAAAAAGCTCCTGACTCAATCCATGAATCAAAAGCTTTTTCAGGGTCTGGCGGCACATTTCTCATCGTTCACCAAAGCCCCTTCCCGTATGCGTTTGTATTCCAGTCTCTATTTATTCAGAACCTTTGCATAGTAGTCCGTATCGAGGATCATGGCCGAGTAGTAGAACTTCCGGTCAATTTCCGCGGAGATGGCCTTTCTGTAGCCTTCTTCCACCGTTACCCCCTCATTGGGGATAAACTCCTTGGTCACGGAATTGTACTTTCCTTTGTCCGATATGAAGCTCCTGTTATTGAAGATAATGAGGGGGTCCGCGTCGGAGAACATGTCCACGCCCATGAGCAGCCTCGAATCATATTCAAGCCCCAACAGGTTTGAGATCGTAGGGATGATATCCAGGCTGGATACCGGCCTGTCAATGACTTCCGGGGTCATGCCCTTGGCATAGAGGATGAAATCGCTCTTGTAGAGTTCAAAGTTGCTCTCCACCTCATGGCCTGCAAGATTGTCGATGTCCGCCTTATCCAGTCCATAGGGATAGTGGTCGGGGCTGATGGCGATGAGCGTCCTCTCGGCGACACCCTTTTCCTCAAGTTGCGCAAGGAGATATTCGAGAGCCTTGTCAAGTTCTATCTGCGTAGCCATATAGGCTTTTCCACCGGCACTATAAGGAAGATTCGCGACGAGGTCCTTGTTCTTGCTCGCGATGAAATTTCCGGTGAACGTATAAAACATATGCCCGCTGACCGTCATGTAGTAGGCATGGAAAGGTTCGCTGTTCATGTATTCGTCCGCAGTCACCTGCATCATCTCAATGTCCGACTCCGGCCAGGTCTTCCTGACCACAAGCCCGTTCCCGAGGCCCTTGTAGGTATAGCCGAGGTTAGGATGGGAGAGGTCCCGTTTGTAGTAGTCATAGGTGTGGTTGTGATAGGCCATTGTGTTGTATCCCAGGGTTTTCAGCTGGTTGCCCATGGCGAAAGGCATGGAGAGGGTAGCGGATTTGTACATGCTCCAGACGCCGCTCTTTGGAATTAGGCCCGTGGTTGCGACATATTCGCCGTCCAAGGTGCTGACGCCCCAGATCGGGGTGTAGAAATTCGTGAAATAGTAGCCTTCATGAAGCATCTTGTACAGGGTAGGCGTCACATCCTTGTCCGATGAGAACCGGGAAAATCCTTCTGCGGTGATGAGAATGAGGTTGTACCCTTCTAGGATTCCGGTCTTCTCATTCTTTATTGTGGCTTTTTTCGTACTAAAGTAAATATGCATGTTCTTCAAACTCTCATTGTTCGTCTCGGCAATAAGCTTGTCGAAGTCAATGTCCATAGTGTTGGGCTCATAGGCTACCGGTGCTTCAACAGGCGTCTGTGCATCTCCCCCCGTCTCTGCAGGTTCCGTGGGTTCCGCGACCGGGACCTCTGCCAAAGGTGGCGGCGCAATCGTCGGTTCGAATCCTACAATCGTCCGCTGAACATCGAGCCTCATGCTGGTGACAAGCCCGAGATTGTCCACAGACGCCACGGGATAGTTATTGTTGTAGTAGACATCATAAGGGGAATTCTGCTCCTTGTCCCCCAGATTTATGCCGATGACGGCTGCACCAAAGAACAGGGCACACAGGACAAGGGTTATCCCTCTTTCCGCCCAGGTGAAGGAGTAGTGGGATTTCCTGCTCTTCTTCTTCAAGACAAGATAGACGACAAAGGGAACGAAGAGAAGGAGAAGCCATAAGAAATTCTCCCTGATCATCATCAGGATGTCGTTCATGAACTCCAGGACTTGTCCGCCATTTTGCGCGGAAAACACCGTATAGAAGGTCATGAAGATCTTGTAGTAGATAAACTGTGAAGCAAAGAGGATTGTTAGAAAAAATAGTATTGCGCTTGTGACAATTGTCCCTCCGCTCCCCTTAAATAAACTCACCAAAAAGTAGATGAGAAGCGATGTGGCTATGGTAAACAAAACGGAATAAAGCAGCCCGATATTGAAGAAGGCGTACTCCGTGTTCACCCGGAGGATAAATTCCATAAATATCATTGAACCTGTAAGGAAGAGAAGCAGACTAAACCCTTCAAGGTAGAATTTGCTCTTGCTGCCAACTCTTCTTCTCGATCTTGCCATATCATTCATCGTATTGTCTCCTAATATTCATTGTGCACACGAAAATAGTTCAAAATTTCTTCAAGCAACATGATTCTAAAGAGCTGATGGGGATAAGTCATTTCCCCGAAGGATATGCTTTTCGTGGCCATCTGAAGGACATTTTCCGACAAACCCAGGCTTCCGCCGATGACGAACTGGACTTTCCCCTCAGGCCCGACTTTGTCGAGTGTGTCCCGGAACTCTGCCGTGGAAACTTTCCTGCCGCCGATGTCCATGGCAATGATCATCGCTTTGGCATCAAGCTTCTTAAGGATACCTTCCCCTTCCAGGTCTTTTACCCTGGAAAGTTCCTTTTGTCCGGCACCATCCTTGGTCTTTTCATCCTTTAGCTCCAGGACCCTGATTTTGCAGTTGCGGCCGATCGCCATCAAGTATACCTCTTCAGCTTCCCGGAGGTAGGCTTCCTTCAGTTTCCCCACGGTGATGACTTCAATTTCCAGTTTCGATTTCACTTTGATCTCCTATCGGGCAAATTTGAAGGAAAGGAGGATGTCGCTATAATAGCCCTGGTTGTTCTCGATGTTTTCGCTGCTACTCCAGATGATTTCCTGGAAATAGTCGTTTTCATTTTGGAAAACCAAAAAGATGTAGGTGATGGAAATATCATCGATTTTTCCTTTGATGTAGAAGCGTTTGCCGGTGATGCCGCCAAATTTTACATCCTCCATGCTCGTGACCTCACCCTCCTTAAGGTCTGCGAGGGTCGCTTCACCCGCGAGTTCTGCATAATTGGTGAGGTCGATACCCTTGGGAAGATTTTCTTTCTTGTCCTGAAGGAGGATAAAGTAGGAGTTGTACTGTGCATTCACCAGGGACAATGAGGATTCTTCATGGAGCGAATTGTCTTCAAGCCACAGGTTCGTGGCATCTACCGTCCAGCCACCCTCCTCACTGGGAAACGTCATCAGGGTCTCCTTGATGACAGGAACGGACTCCTTGGTTGATTTCCAGGAAGATTTTACCGGAGTTTCCAAAGAATTGGGCAAATCCTCTTTAAGCGCCCGGCACCCTGATATGGAAACTGCAGCCATGAGGACAATGGCAAGCATTATAAACTTGTTCTTCATTAGCACCTTTTGGTTCAGATGATCCAAACCTCTCCTTTCGTCTATTCTCTATACTACATGTTACATCTGAAATTTATACAACAAGTATCAAAAAAAAGAAAACGCCAAATAATCAGGGTAATTTCAGAATACGGATTGAAAAAGCCTCCAAAACATCGAAATCAAAAGATTGCGGAGTTCTGGAGGCTTTTTTTCTAGGAGGCCTTGCCGTGGCACTTCTTGTATTTCTTGCCACTTCCGCAGGGACAGGGATCATTCCGACCGACCTTGTTCTCGTTTCTTACGGTCCTGGAATCCTTGCTGGCCTTCTTTATTTCTTCTTTCTTTTCAGGTGTGAGAATCTCGTCCCACTCTTCGATGGTGTAGAGGTATTCCGCCTTTGCATCGAGCATGTTGTAGTAGAGCTTCTCAAGATCAATATCCAGGGTCAGCTCATCGCTCTCGGTGACATTTTCCAGATCCAGGGGGCTCTTCAGGGAATCATTGATCCCATCGGTGAAACCCATGACGAATTCACTGGTTGAATCCATCTCCCTGGCCAGGTCCTCTATCTTAAAGGTGAACTTCCCGGAGTGGTCCTTCAACAGCTTCCTGTAGATTTTCCCCTCGACTGTGGAATATTCATCCCAAAATGCTTTTTCACCCTTGGTTCTTACATACTCAACGACCATGTCGTTCCACTTCTTGTATAAATTCATGCTACAAATTGCTCCTTTACGTGTAAAATCAATGTTGCCTCTTCTGTGACGGAATCTTTGCCCATCTGTCCTTATTCCTTGTTCTCCTCTGCAAAGAACAGTTCGAGCCGATAGGTCGACTTTTCCTTGCAATATTCGCATAGGCCGGTATGGTCTTCGAGAATCACCGGAAAGGTGTTGCTCTCCAGGATGAAATCATCGATGGCCATGTCGTAGTCTTCCGTGCAGCTGTAAATTACTCTCATCTTAAACCTCCGAATAGCTTGATGGCCTTATCCTGCTGGCCAGGGACAATTCCGCATCCAATCCTTTTCCGAGGGCAAGCCCCTCTTCGAGAAGGATGTTTTCCACGGTCTTGTAGGCAAGTTCAGGAATGTTGTTCGTTCCGGAAAGATGTCCGAGAACAATCTTCTTTTTCCCATGCTTCAATATCTCGATGGCCGCCTTTCCTGAATCCACATTGGACAGATGCCCAAGTTCACTGAGGATTCTCCTCTTCAGCGCATAAGGGTAAGGACCGAACTTGACCATCTCCACATCATGGTTGCTTTCGAGAAGCACCAGGTCTGAATCCTTGATGCTGCGCCTGATCTCCTCGGTGAAAACCCCGATATCCGTGGCCACGCTTATGCGCTTTCCGCCGTGGGCAATGGTATAGCCCATGCATGCCACAGAATCGTGGGGGACCTTGAATGTCGTGATGTCCATGTCCCTTAAGGTAAAGTCGCCCTCAACAATTCTGATGTTCTCCGATTTTATGTTTCCAATCCATTTTTTCATGATGACCCAGGACTTTTCATTGGCAAATACCGGGAGGTTGAACTTCCGGGACATGATCCCCACACCCTTGATATGGTCCATGTGTTCGTGGGTGACAAGGATTCCGTCGAGTTCACTGGGGTCTTCTCCAATATTTTCCAGGGCATAGATGATGCTTTTTCCCGGCATTCCTGCATCAATGAGAATCTTTGTCTTTTCGGATGACACAAAGATGCTGTTACCGCTGGAACCACTATATAAGGAACAAAATATCATGCCATCACTTCCTAAGTCCGTACAATTCTGATGTCCGCGCCAAGACTCCTGAATTTGTTCACGATGTCGGGATAACCCCTGTAGATATGCTCGATATCATAAATTTCCGTAACCCCTTCCGCAACAAGACCTGCGATGATCATCGCCGCTCCTGCCCTTAGGTCTGTGGCCCTGACGGTCGCGCCAGAGAGCTTTTCCACACCCTCGATGATGGCGGTTCTTCCTTCTACAAGGACAAGTGCCCCCATCTTTTTCAGTTCATCCATATGCTTGAACCTGGATTCCCAAATGCTCTCGTTGATGATGCTTCTTCCCTTGGCGATGCTCATGAGCACGCTCATGGGCTGCTGGACGTCTGTGGGGAAACCCGGATAAGGGGATGTCTTGATATTCACGGACTTGAGATTTTTCCGGTCTGAGGTGACTATGATGCTGTCATCAAGATCCTGCACTCCAACGCCCATTTCTTCCAGCTTGGCAGAGATGGATTCCATATGTTTCGGGATGATGTTCTTGATGGTCACTTCGCCACCGCAAGCTGCCGTTGCAATCATGTACGTACCCGCTTCAATCTGGTCCGGAATCACGCTATAGCTGCATCCGTGAAGCTCCTTGACCCCCTGGATCCTGATGACATCGGTACCGGCACCTTTGATGTCTGCTCCCATGGTATTGAGAAAGTTGGCCACATCAACCACATGGGGCTCCCTCGCGACGTTTTCAAGAATGGTCTGTCCTTCAGCGAGCGTTGCCGCAAGCATCACGTTGATCGTGGAACCCACAGAAACCACGTCAAAAAAAATATTGGCCCCGATGAGCCTATCCGCTTTGGCAGTAATGGCTCCGTGTTCCATGGTCACCGTTGCGCCCAGGGCTTCAAATCCCTTGATATGCTGGTCCATGGGTCTTACCCCTATGGCGCATCCTCCGGGAAGCTCCACCGTCGCTCTCTTGTATCTTCCGAGAAGGGCTCCGACAAGGTAATAGGACGCTCTCATTTTACGAACGTCTTCGGTGTCGGCGACAACCTTCAGCGGCTCCGTACAGTCCATCGAGTACGCATTTCCATTCTTTGTGATCTTCCCTCCGATGGATGCGATGATCCTCTCAAGACAATGCACATCATCGATATCCGGGATGTTGTCTAATTCGCAGATTCCCTTTGAAACCATGATTGCTGCTGGGAGTATCGCCACAGCCGCATTCTTCGCTCCGCTGATTTCCACTTCCCCATAAAGTTTTGCTCCACCATTAATTACTAGCTTTTCCATATATTCCACCTTTTTAAATTATACTCACATCTCAATACAACTGGCCACAAGGCATGGGCACCCTACCTCTATCGTTGATGAAAGTTCATGTCTTTCAAGCGCTTTCTACAATCATCCCATGATAAAATAACACAACACATTATATCATAAAAAAATGCGGTACGAAGCTCAAAATTATGAACATTGTTACCCTCTGATGAATTCACAAAAAAGTGGCATATCTTTCCAAATTCAACGGATCATTGAAAGTAGCGGGGTGATATCCAGATGTATCGCTTCTGGCACCAGTTCTCCAGGAAGCGACAAATATGGCGATATGAAGGGAAGATGTGATATAATGAAAAAAAACACCATGGAGGCTTCCTTTATGAAATACTATCTTGTCGCGATTCTGGATAAGGAATCAGGAAAGATTATCGAGAATTCCACCAGAAATCTCATTAAGAAAATAAAACCGAAGAAAAAAACCTCCTTTTATGGGGTGATCCTTGATACTGTCGAGGATCCCGATATGCCCAAGTTCGAAGAACTGGTGAGGGAAATCACCAAACCCGTAAGACGCTTCAAGATAGACATTGTGGGAAACCTTTCCTATGATGAGGAATTCAAGACCATCGGACTGGATGTTGTGAATTTCGGCTACATCAAGAGAATGGCCAGAAATTTCAACTCCCAGTTGAGTCTTCACGGATATAAGGTGCGAAGTGAGGAAACGATTGAGAACAAGGAGACCGTCCAATTGATCCTTTACAACGGAGGCATCACCAAAGACCTGGAGAGTTTCCAGAGTGTCCTCAAGAAGAATCAGGGCAGCATCTTCAAGATTGACCGGTTTGAAATCTGGAAGAACTTCAACTTCAAACGAGATTCTGTCGTTACCACCATTCCCCTTGTGGACCCGAACATCATTTCGTAGGAATCCTCCGTTCACCCAGGACCTCTTGAAGGTCCTTTATTTTTCCCATGGTTTTGGAGATAATTCCAAGGAAAGATGAAATACTGACAAAATCCGCTTCATTATTTGTTATAATCCTCTTAGTAGGATTATGGGGGAAAATTTATGAGCACTATTATGTTAAGACCTTACAAATCGAATATCGTTCCTCTTTCAGCGGATTTTGTTGACTATTTCATGCCAAAAGCCCGGGGAGAATACGTCAAGGTCTATATCATGGTCCTGAGGTATACCCAGATGGGAGAGGACGGCGTAACAACTACCTTCCTTGCGGAAATCCTGGGCCTCCTGGAGACCGATGTCTTCAAGGCCCTGGAGTACTGGGACGAGGTTGGCCTTATCTCCCTGAACACCATCGACGGGCACGGCAACATGTCCATCGACATCCGGGAAGGCCAGTCTCTGGTCAACACGAAGCTGGTTTCGACGGCCAAGCCCTTCGAAGCCCACATAGAAAGTGAGGAGCCGGCCAAGGAGATCAGCAGGGTGGTGAACACCGACCCCATGCTTTCAGAGATATCCATCCTCATGGGCAGGCCCCTGTCCTCCTCTGATGCGGAGAAGTTCCTTTATTTCAAGGAGAAATATAAGTTGCCTGAGGAAGTCATCATCCTCCTTGTACAGCAGTGCGTGTCCAAAGGGAAAACGAGCATGAGGTACATCGAGACCGTGGCCATCAGTTGGGACAGCCAGGGCATCCGATCGACGGAACTCGCCCAAAGGAACATCAAAACCCATGAAGACAAGTGGATGAACTACCGAAAGGTTCTCACCTATCTTGGGATGAACGACAAGGATATCCCAAAACCCCAGGAAGACCTTCTCGAGAAATGGTTCTACACCTTCGAGTTCACGACAGAGATGATCCTCAAGGCCAGTGACATCAGCTTCACTACCTTAGGCAAGGTGGAAATGGGCTATATCAACGGAATCCTTCGAAGCTGGCAGAAGGATGGCATCAAGACCCTGAAGGACATCGAGGACAGTGAAAAGAAGCCAAGAAAGACCAAGGGAAAGAAAACACAGAACAAGGACTTCACGGAACGCGAATACGATTATGACGATCTGGAAAGAAAACTACTGGGGTGGGATAAATGATCAAAGGTTACCATGGACTTATCATGAAAAAATATGAGCAGCTCCGGACCCGGGAAAAAGAAGCCCTGGACCGTCGAAAAGAAGAGGTGGCTAAGAAGGCCCCCGAACTTCAGGAAATCGAAAAGAATGTTGCCCGGCTCAGCGTTCAGCTTGCCATGCTGAATTTTAAAAGGCAGATCAGCCATGACGAGGAATTCATGGTCCTTAAAAAGGAGATTACGGAGCAGCGGGGAAGAAGACTGGAAATCCTCTCCTCCCTGGGGTACCCCCTGGATTACCTCGAGCAGCATTACCATTGCACCAAGTGCCAGGATACAGGTTACATCCGCCAGGACAAATGCACCTGCTATAAGCAAAAACTCATTGATGTCTACCATATGACCTCTGACTTCAATGACCTCATCCGCGAATACACCTTCGACAAGTTCAAACTTGACCTCTATGGCAACGAAGCGACGAACTTCCCCATGTCCCCACGGGAGAATATGACCACAATCCTGGAATCTGTCATGGGCTATATGCGTAACTTCAAAGAAACCCAGACAAATCTCCTCTTTTATGGCAGCCCCGGAACGGGAAAGACCTTTCTCTCCAGCTGCATCGCCAAAGAACTTCTTGACAAGGGAAACCTGGTCATCTACCGGACTTCCGATGGGCTGATTCAGAACCTCAAGGACATCAAGTTCAATGATAATTTCGAACTCCTTGAGCTCCTCCTGAACTGCGACCTGCTCATCATCGATGACCTGGGCACAGAGCTGACCACGGATTTCTCCAAGGTGGAACTCTTCAACTTCCTTAACTCCAAGATCCTTAGGAAAAAGAAACTCCTCGTCTCCACCAACCTCACCATCGAGGACATCAAGAACCGTTATGACGAGAGGATCTACTCTAGGCTTGTTGGGGACTTCACGCTCTTCAAGTTCATCGGAGACGACCTGAGGATAAAGAAGAATCACGAACGTATTAAAAAGGCTCTGAGTTGATAAAACCCAGAGCCTTTCCTATGCATCAGATTATATTTAAGGTAAATAAATAAGAGTCTTAATATTTTTTAACTACATCACCTACACCGGTAGTTGCTATCAAAGTAGCTTTGAGCAACTTTCTTCCTGTCCGCACTAGTATTTTGGTCTATATCGCTATCGCTATTTTCAAAATCTATCCACAGTTTCGGACGCTTCGGGGTTGTTTCCAACACTTAAATGTGGATAATTCGGTTGATAACCCCGACTTATCCACATTGTGGTGTTGGATTTCTCAAAAAATTAGCCTTAGAGCTCCAGAAACACTTAATTTTTTGCAATAAAAAAACTCACTGAAAAGTGAGTTAATCCATGGAGCTGGTGAAAGGAATCGAACCTTCAACCTGCTGATTACAAATCAGCTGCTCTGCCCTTGAGCCACACCAGCAAACATTAATGGAAAATGGCGACCCAGAAGGGACTCGAACCCTCGACCTCCGCCGTGACAGGGCGGCACTCTAACCAACTGAGCTACTGAGCCATATTTGGTGGGAACAACAGGGATCGAACCTGTGACCCTCTGCTTGTAAGGCAGATGCTCTCCCAGCTGAGCTATGCTCCCACAAATGAATAATGGTGACCCCTAGGGGACTCGAACCCCTGATACCACCGTGAAAGGGTGGTGTCTTAACCGCTTGACCAAGGGGCCATGATGCCATTAATATCATATTCACTTGCATCAAAATTAACAAAGGCGTTAACCTGACAAAGACTATAATACCTAAGATTCGGCAGACTGTCAACATCTTTTTACAAAAACATGAGTTAATTACAGGTTGTTCAGCTCCACCAGGGTACATCCTTCAATGTAATCCATGTGGTTCTTCTCGCAAAAGGTCCTGATCTCATCGCTTCTCGCTCCAGGCTGTGCAAGAACCTTATTAATCCCATATTTTTGGGCTTCCATCGTTATTTCAAGGCCTCTTACCGGATTGACCACAAGGTTGAGGACCTCAAATTTTTCCGCTAGCCCGGCGAGTTCATCGAATTTTTTGTACACCTCTGGAGAGCTGTCCAGCGGATGAAGCCCTATGACGTTATATCCCTTCCTTTTCAGTTTGTTGAATATTCTTCCCGCATACTTCATTTCATCCATGACATCACCAGCAACAATCCAGTTACGAAATTTCATCAGTTCTTCAGCCTTCATTTCTCCCACCCTTTCCACTTAGTATCCCTCGCTACCCTATGTGATGTCTAATATTCACATTATATCTCAAGTCCCTAATCATTTCCATACTCTGACTGCCGAAAGGAGGAAATGGTTCTGAGGCAGTCCCCGCTCCTGTCAAAAGTTGTCAGACATCATTTCATCAGAGACAAGACGAATGAATTTTTCTATACTATAATTAAGAAGAAACAAAAATTTGAAATGGATTGAAAAACCCATGAAAAGGAAACAAATTGTAAAAGTAAGGAAGTAACAAGATGAAAAGACACGATATCCTGATCATCGGAGGGGGAGCCTCCGGCGTTTTCCTCGCCCTTCTCCTGGCAGACCATGAAATGGATGTGGCCATCGTCGAAGCGAAGGACAGGATCCTGAAGAAGCTCCTGACCACGGGAAACGGGCGCTGCAACATCACCAATGCCAGTGCCATGGAGAACATCAGGGATACCTACAGCTCGAATAACTTGGACTATGACTATAGTCCTCTGCAGAACTTCACCCTGGAAGATACTCTGGATTATTTCAAGAAACTGGGGCTAAGTTTCACCACCCTTGAGGAGCACAAGATGTACCCATTGTCTTTGCAGTCCTCCTCTGTGGTCGATATTTTAAGGCTGTCCCTGGAAGAAAAGAAGGTTCCAGTCTATCTGGGACAAAAGGTGAAGTCCATCCAGAGTAAAAATGGATTTCTCGTCAGCACGGAGGATGAAAGCTATGAATGCAGGAAGCTTGTCATCAGCTCCGGCGGCCTCGCCGCACCCGGAACGGGTTCTGATGGGTCGCTAAACAAGATTGTCCGGGGATTTGGGCATACCCTTCATACCCCATTCCCCGCACTCGTCCAGCTAAAGCTGGCAAGTCCGTTCTTAAGGGCCCTTAGCGGCGTCAAGGTCAACGGGGAAGCCTCGCTCATACATAAAGGCACCCTTCTCCGGAAAGAGGCTGGAGAGCTTCTATTCACAGACTACGGCATATCCGGCCCCCCCATTCTTCAGCTTTCCCGATTTCTCTATCCCTTCCTCTCCTCCGGTGAGGAGCTTCGTGTGTCCATCGACATGTTCCCCGACTCCAGCGAAGAGGAAATCAGGGACCTGGTCATGAACCAGGTTTCAGTCTTCAGCTACAGGACGGTCATGGATACCTTCAGGAGCATTCTTCCGAACAAACTGATCCCCGTCATCCTGAAGGAAGCGGGCATCGAGAAGTCATCCGTCCGGACCGATGAGGTGGATCCCAGGAAATTCGCTGCCCTGGCAAAGCTCCTCAAGTCCTGGACCTTTAGCATCACCGGAACCCAGGGATTCAACATGGCTCAGGGCACATATGGCGGAGTGGACACGAAGGAACTCAAGGAAACTCTTGAATCAAAGAAGATCAGAGGCCTCTATTTTACCGGCGAAATCATCGATGTCCTCGGTGCCTGTGGAGGATACAATCTGCAATGGGCATGGTCCACTGCCGGTACCGTCATGAAGGACCTGACCAAAAGGACCTGACCCTGATAGGGAACTACAAAGAAGCCACCAGAAGGATGCACTTGCGTACATCTCTTTTGGTGGCTTCTTCCAAATTCTAAAGGCTTTCTCTTAAAAAAAATATCTTTAACCCACAGGCACCCTGCGTCTTAAGGTGACAGTCCTGTCCCTAAAAGTCACAGACTCCTGCATGCTTGAGACGATGCTAAAGGCTGTCCTTCTTGAAAGTCTGGTCACGTCTTGGTCCCACCGAAATGATAGAACACTTGATATCCATCAGTTCCTCGATTCTCTCGATATATTTCTTGGCGTTGGGATGCATCTCGTCATAGGTCTTGGCCGTCTGAACGCTGTCGTCCCATCCATCGAATTCCTCATAGATAGGTTCGCAAAGTGCCAGGTCCTCAAGGCTTGCTGGGACGAAGTCAATGACTTCACCGTTTAGCCTGTACCCTACGCATATCTTGATCTTCGGAAGGCCTGCCAAGGTGTCAATCTTGGTCAGAACGAGTGAGGTCAGCCCAGATACCCTGATGGATGTCTTGACGATGACCAGATCCAGCCAGCCGCATCTCCGGCTTCTTCCTGTGGTTGTGCCATACTCATGTCCCTGTTCCCTGATCCAGGTTCCGGTTTCATCTTCAAGTTCCGTTGGGAATGGCCCCTTGCCGACTCTTGTTGTGTAGGCCTTGGTTACACCTACAGCCTTTTCAATCATATTCGGTCCGATTCCAGAACCGGAAGGGACGCCACCGGCCGTGGTATTGGATGAGGTCACGAAGGGATAGGTTCCGTAGTCAATGTCCAGGAGCATCCCTTGGGCGCCCTCAAACAGGACCTTCTTCTTGTTCCTGATCTCATTGTAGATGATGACCGAGGTATCCCTGACATAGGGTCTTAGCATCTCTCCAAGTTCCAGGTAGGTGTTGTACACCCCTTCTATGTCCATGGGCTCTCCGCCGAGCACATTTACGATGTACTTGTTCTTTTCCAAAAGATTCTGCGTGATCTTCTCCTTGAGTGATACGGGATGGAGAAGGTCGCATACCCGGATTCCCGACCGCTCAACCTTATCCGTATAAGCGGGTCCGATTCCCTTTCCTGTTGTTCCGATATCATTCTTCCCTCTTGCTTTTTCCTTGAGCGCGTCGAGCACCTTATGGTAAGGCATGATGACATTGGCTCGGTCGCTGATGAAGAGGTTCTTCTCCGATACGGAAAGACCAAGCTCCCTAAGATATTTCACTTCCTCAAAGAACGCCAGCGGATCAAGGACTACCCCGTTTCCGATGATATTCAACTTGTCTCCATATATGACTCCTGATGGGATCAGGTGCAGCTTGTATTGCTTCTCCCCTACTTCCACTGTATGTCCGGCGTTGTTTCCTCCTTGGAATCTTACAACAACCTCTGATGTTTCAGCCAGATAGTCTGTGATCTTACCTTTTCCTTCGTCTCCCCACTGGGCTCCTAAAATGACTAATGTTGACATTTTCTCTACCTCCGTTTTGAATTGACAAACTAATATTATCAGAAACGGACGATTTCTACAAATAATATATTATTGTTTGTTTATTGATGAAGGCTAATGTCTATACGGATGATATCGTCTGCGATTCCTCCAAACGTTCACTATTCATCCGGCCTTGTCCTCCGATCCGGCCTTTATCTTTTCATTTAGGAACGAGGCCCGGATCTCCTTCTCCCCGACAGGCGATTTTTTAACTAAAGTTTAAATTATGCTGAAGGAATAGGACTTTAGGCGACCCATGAAGTATAATGTAGTTATAGAGAATTCGATTTATTCGCCTGCTATCTCAGTGGTATCAGAGACTAACTACGGTTTGGAGGGATGAAAATCACCTTTGGTTGATTTTCGTGATTGATGAATTTACCAAATATGATAACACTATTCCGAATAGTGCTGATTCCAATCTTTCTTGCCGTTTATTTCAAGAATCCCGATAAGAATCTTCTTTACTCCGTCATCATTTTTTTGGTCGCGGGCGTTTCAGATTTTCTTGACGGATTCCTGGCAAGGAAAAACCATTTGATCACGACCTTCGGCACCGTCGTGGACCCCCTGGCCGACAAGCTCATGCTTCTCACGGTCATCATTTCCTATGCCATCACCGGTGTCATCCCTTATCCTCTTCTGATTCTGGTCGCAGTCAAAGAGACCCTGATGATCGTAGGCGGCTATATCGTCTACAAGTGGGGCATCATCAATCCTGCCAACAAACTGGGAAAGTTTGTGACCTTCTCCTTCTATATCGGTATTTTTACGCTCCTGTTCAACAATCAGCTCGGTGTCTATTTCCTCTTCTTTTCCGCACTCCTGGGTTTTTTTGCCGGTTCGTCTTATATCAAAACGACCATGGACAAGAAGCATCAGAAGGTCTGACCTGGAGGATATTCCATAAACCAAACCAAGCGTACAATAAAAGTCATCAGATATAAAAGCTGCCCAGGCCAAGCCTGGACAGCTTTTTATTTGGTTCTTCGGTTTTCCAAGGCTGGTTGTGGACTTTAAGGCGATTCCACGACGGTCCACTTTTCACTGTCAATCCTCATTGGCATTGAGAAAGGCATCGATGAAGTTCTTTGCCGTTTTCAAGATATCCCGGCTTTCCTTAAACGTGATCCTTTCCATGGCTTCCTCATAAGACAGGAAGGCATACTCCAGAATCTCCTCTTCCTGAACAGTGACTTTCCCAGTGGAAAAACCAATGTAGTAGGTTACGGTTTTTTCTGTGTCCTCTCTGGGGGAATACTTCGACTTCTCCTTGAATCCATCAATGAGTTGGATGAGAAGCCCCGTTTCTTCATGGACTTCCCTTCTGGCTGCCTCCTGATCGGATTCCCTACCTTCCTTGTGTCCCTTGGGGAAGTCCCAGTGCTCTCCAAATTTGTGCTTGATCAGTAGAAACTCCTGCTTTTCATTGATCACCACAGCGCCGAATGATTTTTCCTTGATTGTCCTTGCCTTGCTCTTCAATTTTCCCTCCACAGTACCTGATATATTCTACTATCAATTATAAGCTTAAACCAGACAAAAAGGAAAGAACCTGATCAAAATCAGGTCCCATGTCATATTTCTTGTACGGATTAAAATAACCATCCGAATTCTACTGATAGTCCTGATGGGCCATGTCTAATCGGGCAAATTTCGAATATTGTCCAAGCCAGGCCATTTTCACGGTCCCCACGGGACCGTTTCTCTGCTTGGCGATGATGCACTCTGCGATATTCTTGTCTTCCGTATCCTGATTGTAATACTCGTCCCTGTAGAGGAACATGACAACATCCGCATCCTGCTCAATGGAACCTGACTCTCTCAAATCTGACAGCATGGGCCTATGGTCTGCCCTCTGTTCCGGTGCCCTGGAAAGCTGAGACAGCGCGATGACCGGGCAATTCATTTCCTTTGCCAGGCCTTTGATGGAACGGCTGATTTCGGAGACTTCCTGCTGACGGTTCTCCCCTTTTCCGCTCATGAGCTGGAGATAGTCGATGAGAATCATGTCGATCCCATGTTCCAGCTTCAGCCTTCTGCACTTGGACCTGATTTCCGTCACCGAGATCCCTGCAGTATCGTCGATGAAGATTTTGGCCTGGGAAAGAGGACCCGAGGCTCTTGCGATATTCTCCCAGTCCTTGTCGTCCAGGTCCCCGTTTCTGAGCTTTGTGAGCTCCACATTGGCTTCAGAACACAGGAGTTTGTAGGCCAGCTGTTCCATGGACATTTCCAGAGAGAAAATGGCGACAGCCTTACCCGATCTTAAAGCGGCATATTCTGCCAGATTGAGCGCAAAGGTCGTCTTACCCATAGAGGGTCGTGCGGCGATAAGGATCATGTCTCCCTTTTGGAAACCTGAAGTCTTGACATCAAGCTCGGGAAAAGGGGTAGAGATTCCGGAGGTGATGCCCTTGTTGTTAAAGATCCTCTCGATCTCAATGAATCCTCTTTCAAGGATGGTGCTGATGGGTTCAAATCCCCCTGAACTTCGTTTTTCAGCGATGTTGAAAATTCTTTTTTCTGCATCCTCTACCACATTGTCCACTTCATCCTGCTTGGAATAGCTGTCCTCCATAATTTCCGTTGAAGCCCTGATGAGTCGTCTGAGCATAGCCTTGTCGGAAACGATCTTGACATAGGATGAAAGGTTCAGTGTCGTCGGGACCGATGAGGCAAGTTCGGTAAGATAGGTGATTCCCCCGACATAATCAACCTTCTCGATGGATTTCAGGTGGTCCGTCAAGGTGACGAGGTCGATGGGCACATCCCTGGTGAAGAGGTCGAGGATCGACTGAAAGATAATCCGATGTCCGTCCCTGTGGAAGTCATCTGCATTCAGCTTTTCAAGCACCATGGCAATGGCATTCTTGTCCAGGATCATCGATCCCAGGACAGACTGTTCGGCTTCCTGATTGTTTGGCATTATTCTCAAAGGCCTGTTCTCCATGAAATCCACTCCTTATCCTAATATGATCTTCAATAGTTCGTCGATATCCTTCACAGTGGTGACCTCGATATCATCCAGTCCCATAGGGATATCGTGTCGGTTGTCATAGGGGATAAGGACATGCTTTATCCCTTTTCTCCTGGCGCCGTAGATTTTCTCAAAGATGCCTCCCACGGGCTTGATTTTCCCGCGAAGGGATATCTCTCCGGTTACGGCCATATCTTGCCTTACAGGCTTGTTTAGGAGGGCAGAGATGATGCATACGGTGATGGCAGCCCCCGCAGATGGGCCATCGATCTTCGCTCCACCGATGACATTCACATGGATGTCATAGTCGCTCATGTCGAGTCCGGTAATCTTTCGGATGACCGATGCGGCATTAAACACCGAATCCTTCGTCATGCTTCCTGCGGTGTCGTTGAATCTCACGACGCCTTTGCCTTTATGCTTGGACTCGTAGACCATGGTCTCAATTTCAAGTGTGGACCCAACGAATCCGGAGACAGCCAGTCCGTAGATATGCCCGATTTCCATTTCGGAATCATTGGTGTTGATCTCGTAAGGAGAAATCCTGGCGATCTTGATGACTTCTTCCACATCTTTCATCCTGACGACGACCTTTTCCCCGTCCTTCTTCGCATCCCGGTACAAGATGGCGCCATAGGCGTCTGCAAGAAGGTTTATGGCACGTCTGCCTTCGATGGTGTAATTGGAAAGAAATGTGTCCACGCCTTCCTCCAAATCGACACCAAGCTTCTGTGCGGCGTTGTGCACGATCTGCCGGATGTCTTCGGAGGAGAGTGGTTCGAAAAACACCTCGGTACATCTGGAGCGAAGCGCGGGGCTGATGTCTCCAGGCTCTCTCGTTGTCGCCCCGATGAGTACAAAGTCAGCAGGTGCACCATTGTCGAAGAGGTATTTGATATAGAGGGGAGTGTTCTCATCATCCGGATCATAATAGGCGGATGTGAATTCCACCCGCTTGTCTTCAAGGACCTTGAGAAGTTTGTTTTGAAGGATCTCATCCAGCTCCCCGATTTCATCGATGAAGAGGACTCCGCCATGGGCTTCAGTGACAAGGCCGAGCTTGGGTTCAGGGATGCCCCCTTCCGCCAGGTCTCTTTTGCTCCCCTGATAGATCGGGTCATGAACAGAACCGAGCAAAGGGTTCGTGATTTCCCTGGGGTCCCACCGAAGGGTGGTTCCATCGACTTCAACAAACTTCGCCTTCTCCTCATAAGGGGTGAAGCTCAGTTTCTTCGCCTCATCCAGGGCAATCCTAGCCGCTGTGGTCTTCCCCACGCCAGGAGGTCCGTAGAGGATGATGTGCTGCGGATAGGGAGAGGAGATCTTGGACAGAAGGGACTTTATGGCGCTCTCTTGTCCGATGATCTCCTCAAAGCTCTCCGGTCTGAGTAGTGCCTGAAGGTTCTTGGTCAGATGCTTCTTGTCAAGTTCGACAAGCTCATCAAACTTCTTCATGGTTTTGGCGTTCTCCGGCCCCTTCTTTTTCCGAAGGACAGAAAGCCTCATCTCATCGATGTACTTCTCCTGCTTGTCCAGAAGCTCCTTCTCCACTTCCTCTTCCACTTTCTTCTGGACATAGTTTCTGGCAATGATCTCAGAAATCCACCTGTTGGTGTCCTCAACCACATCCGTCAACGTGTCCTCATCGGGCATCGCATGTTCCGATGCGCCGTCGGAGGCAATCTTGTTCACAGCATAAGCTTTCTGGTAGGTATTTCCCTCCAGTTGCTTCTTCAGCCGGAACTTGTAAGTCCTGCTTTTTACCGCACCCTTATCCAAGACATTCTCGAGGATATCCAGCTGAACGTTCAGTTCCGCCATGATATCGCTGTCTTCATAATAAGGTCTGTTTTCTGATTTACTCAAATCCATTCTCCTTTAATCTTCTTGAATCGTGACCTTCAGCCTGGCGCTGATTTCAGGGTAGATCTTTACTTCGACATCATAGGAACCCACGAGCTTGATCGTACTGACCAGAACTTTCTTCTTGTCGATGTCTGTCCCGAAGGTCTTGTTGACCAGTTCCGCGACATCCTTGTTGGTGACCGCACCGAACAACCTTCCGTTCTCTCCGACCTTCGTCTTGATGATCAGCTCATAGTTTCTCATCTTGTCGGCAAGACCTTGAGCCTTTTCTGTCTCTTCAAGTTTCACTTTCCGTTCATGGTCTTTTTTCACGTTGATGATATGCAGATTCCCTGCAGATGCTGCCTCAGCAAGCTTTCTTGGAAACAGGTAGTTTCTTGCGTAGCCGTCTGAAGCCTCCAAAACATCGCCCTTTTTACCCAGGTCCTTGACATCCTTTAAAAGTATTATCTTCATTGGTTGTTCTCCTCTTTCTTGTGTTTCATTATGGCGTTCTTCAGTTCCTCATAAGCCTCGTCCAAGGTCTTATCCAAAAGTTTGGCTCCTGCCATGGTCATATGGCCTCCGCCTCCGAGTTCCTCCAAGATGACCTGTACATTCATTTCCTTGAGGGACCTTCCATTTATTATTATATCATTACCCTCCTGTGTTAAGACAAAAGCTCCGTTGATATCCTTGAAATTGGCCAGTTCGTCGGCAGCCATCGCCGAAACCAGCATGTCTTCCGCATCGGCAACCTTGGCAATGGCTATCTTGTCGATGATTTCAGCATTTTTGATGATTTCAGCTCTCTTGTTGTAACTCTCGATGTCCGTTGCGAACATTTCTCGAACCTCTTGGGTCCTTGAGCCCTGACGCTTAAGGAATGAAGCGGCATCAAAGGTCCTTACACCGGTCTTGAAGCTGAAACTCTTGGTATCTACGCGGATTCCCGCAAAGAGAGCTTCCGCTTCCATAATCGTAAGCTCCGGCTTTTCAAAGACATACTGAATGATCTCCGTCACAAGTTCCGATGTCGATGACGCATAGGTCTCGATATAGGAAAGGGTCGTACCTGTAATCTGGTCCGGTGCCCTCCTGTGATGGTCGATGATGACGACCTTCTCGAAACTTTCGATAAATTCCTTATCGAGGACATACGTATTGGCATGAACATCTACAATAATCAGGACATCATCCTTACGGGCAATCTCCCTCGCCCGGCTTGGAGAGATAATTGCCTGCTTGTATTCTTCCTGGGTCATGACTTTCTCGTAGAGGGGCAGGATATTATCAAAGGGGTCCTCGTTGAGGATGTAAGCCTTCTTTTTGAGCCCTCTGGCAATGACCTTGATTCCGATGGCTGACCCAAAACAGTCCATATCCGGATTCTTATGCCCCATGATGAAGACATTGCGGCTTTCTTTGATGATATCCTTCAGCGCATGGGCGATAACCCTTGACCTGACTCTTGATTTCTTTTCGATTTCCTTTGAGGAACCCCCGAAAAATTCCAGGCTGTCCGCGGTCTTTATGACGACCTGGTCACCGCCTCTGCCTAAGGCTAGTTCGCTGGCAGCCTTGGACAGAAAGTAGTTGTCCTCTGGATAAGCACCCATCGAACCGATGCCGATGCTCAGGGTCGGCTCTATGGTATTTCCTTGGTTAATGGTCTTAATCTTGTCTAGGACAGGGAATTTCCTTCTCTTCTCTTCATTGACATGGTAGTCCGAGACCACCATGAGGAATTTGTTGTTCTCGTATCTTCTGACAAGAGCCTTCAGCTCATGGGCATAGGCATAGATGAAGTTCTCGATTTCCGCGAGGAGGAAAGGTTTCTTCTCCCCGTCTATGCTCCCGATAAGGTCGCTGTAGTTATCTATCTCGATGGTGACCACGGATGCCATCTTTCCCTCGGCTTCTTTGATTAGGGAAACGTCGTTAAAGATCAGAACCCTTAACCCTTCCTCGAATTCCCCTTCACTATGCTCCACAGGAATGATGTTGATGTGGTAATCCTTGTTTTTAATATTGACGTCAAGATATTCGCTGCTCTTCGCATTTAGAATCGCTTCCTTTTCTGTCTTCAGGATATCTTCGATTCTAAAGTTATGCTCTTTTTTCAAGAAAAGGTCCAAGGTCGCCCGGTTGTACCAGATGATCTCACCAGATGCCCTGACGAGCGCCATAGGAATGATATCGCTTTCCAGAGCCTTTACGACGGAGGAGGAGATTTCGCCCAAGATATTGACGACGAACTTCTCCCACTTTTTCTTCTTGTATGTATAGAGAGAATTGAGATATACAATTACCCCCAGGAAGACAAATAAAAGAACTGTCGCCTCTATCCAGTTCCCCGTTGCGAAAAGGAGCAGGATGGCGATTACCGATATGATGCTGTAGAGATAATCACTTTTTCTAAATTCGTAGTACTTTACCATTAGGGTTCCTCATTTCTCGAAAGTTCGTTATGTCTACTTGGTTTTCTTGATCTTGCTCTTCAGTATCTGATACAGTCCATTTGTGGTCAACGTCCTGAAATCAAATGCGCTATCGAGGATTCCCGCCACGACGACGATGGAAATCAGATTCGAACTGAGAATCAAAAATATCATGATGGCCCTGACGACAACCGGGTATTTCAGCTTTGTCTTCATATAATAGCTGATGAGGGAGAGTCCCCCAATGATTCCCACGAAGATGAAGAGGTTGTTCCCCAGGAGCATGATTCCCTCAGCACCGCCGATCCCCACTTGGGTACCCAGGACACCGATCATCGACAGGGAAAGGGTGAGGATGACCAAAAACATGTTTGACTTGATCTGGTCAAATTTCGGAAAGGGCTCCACTTGGATCCCCATTCTCCTGAAGACTGTTTCCGATACCTTATAGATGAAGGTCGCGGCCATGATGGCATAAAATACAATCAGGGTAGGAATAAGTGTCAGGATAGATTTCACCGTCATTGCACTGAACATGTCGTTCGCTTTAAAACTCGTCATGTCCATCCCAAGGTCTTCATATATCTTCGTTCCTTCAACCATGGCCAGCTTCATCTCTTCCAGTAGGAGAGTGATGAAATCCACAATGCTCGTGTTCATGATGATTTTGATGTCAATATAGGTCATGAGCATATATCCAACCGCTACCGAAACCATCAGGACAAGGAAATTTACCAATGGGCTGGCTTTCTTCTCCAGCATGAAGATGAGTCCCAATCCGACGCAGAAATTCAGGATGGTCAGGGTGAGCCCGTAAATCGGATTCATGAACATGGAAAGCAACACCGCGGTGACGAAGAACGCCATGATGGTGTAAGCCTTCCCTCCCTTCTCATGGATCAGAACGATGATGATTGGCGCGACGGCCAATGAAACCATGCTAAACAAGGGGAAGTTGCTCAGGAATGAGACGACAACAAGAAGAGCGACCAGGATCGAACTGTATGTCATTTTTTTTGTGTCATTTGCGTGATGTTTGTTTTCCATATTATTCATCTTTATCTCCAAAATTTGATAGATTCTTAAGGGTATCAAGCAGGCAAGGTTTCACTTACTTATACCATTATATTACATCTATTGTAAATTTAAATATTGTCCATTGCAACATAACTGCAGATATTAAAAAACCGTGATCCTTAGGACCACGGTTTTGACATTTAGTCTTGTGTGAATGGTAGTAGTGCTATGTTTCTGGATCTCTTTATTGCGTCTGTAAGTGTCCTTTGATGTTTTGCACAAGTACCGGAAATTCTTCTTGGTAAAATCTTACCTCTTTCAGTAATGAATTTTCTCAGTTTTGAAACATCTTTATAGTCTATATGGTCCACTTTATCAACACAAAATTGACAAACTTTACGCTTAGCTCTTCTTCCTCTAGGATTAGTCTTTTTAAAATCCCTCGATGAGTTTTCTCTGCTCATTGCTTTACCTCCTTACCTTTAGTTTAGAATGGAATATCTCCATCATCAATCGGAGTCATATCTTCAAAAGATGTTCCGTATCCAGCATCGTCCTTGCCGTTTGAATCGCCTTCATTGGATGAGTTCTTAGCGCCCCATTCCAAGAATTGGATCTCTTCTGCAACAACTTCAGTAACATATCTTCTTCCGCCGTCCTTAGCTTCATAAGATCTGGTTTGGATTCTTCCTGAGATTCCGATAAGTTTCCCCTTGCTCATGTACTGAGCAGTAGATTCGGCTGATTTACCCCAAATTACTATTGGAATGAAATCCGCTTCTTTCTGGTTATCCTTTGAGAATCGTCTGTCCACAGCTAAAGTTATCGTTGTAACTGCAGTACCTGATCCTGGAGTATATTTCAGTTCCGGATCCTTAGTTAATCTACCAATTAAAACAACTTTATTCATTGCTGCACCACCTTACTTGTCTAATTTGACTATGATATGTCTGATTACGCCATCAGTGATTCTAAAGATTCTGTCTAACTCTTTAGGTAGTTCAGGCTCAGCCTGGAAATTAAATAGAACGTAAATGCCTTCGTTAACTTTGTCTATTTCGTAAGCAAGTCTTCTCTTACCCCATAGATCAACGTTGTCGATGACGCCACCGTCTGATTCTATTACACCCTTAAACTTATCAACAGCAGTCTTGACTGCCTCCTCGTCGAATGATGGATGTAATATGAAAATTGTTTCATAGTTTCTCATCATTTCACCTCCTCCCCCCGGACTCTGGCCATGCTTCTGCATAGCGGGGATTACATCAATAAATTTTATCACTTATACTCTCATTATGCAAATCTTATTTTTCCCTAATCACTTTCTTGGCATCTTTTTCAAATTTATTTCTGGGCAACATGACAATCCGGCTGCATCCCAGGCACTTGATCTTGATGTCCGCACCGAGTCTTATGATTTCCCATTCGAAGCTTCCACAGGGATGTTGTTTTTTCATCTGAACCACTGTGCCAATATCATACTCTTTTATCATTTTTCCTCAAACTCCCTGATCTTCACGATACTCATTCTGGTAATCTTATAGAGGGCTTTGAAACGCAGACCGGAGTCCATGGCTTCATTTGCATCCTTGATCTCCCCGTGCGTAATCCTCAGGCTGATGCCGCAGCTCCCTAAAATCTGTGGCGGAGTCGGGTAGACAGAATGAACTATGTTTCTTTCCCTGAACACTGTCTCGCCGTTCAGGGCATCCGAAGTATTTTTAAATACCAGCAAGTAAAATTCCATATCCTTCTCCCATCATGATTCATTTTCCTAAATCGAAACACTACAATTCAAATTATTTCCATTATACCTGATTGTATCGATACTTTGCCACTGAAGATAATTAACGGATTTATTAATTTCTTTATATAATTTTTTATGATATTCAGCAAATCGGAGCTTTGATGACATATAATTAGGTATATCAATAATTGGAGAATAAAAATGATTTATTTTGATAATGCATCAACGACGCTAAGGAAACCCGATTCGGTCTCCAAGGCAGTATATCAGCTCTTAATAGAAGGAAGTGGAAATCCCGGAAGGGGAGCCAACAGGGTTTCAATGGACGCCGGAAGGGTCCTCATGAATTGCCGGCTTGAACTGATGAGACTTTTTCAGGGAAACAAGCCAGAAAACGTCATATTTAAGTCCTCGGTCACAGAGGCCTTAAATACGCTAATCCTGGGGCTGCTGAAGGAAGGCGACCATGTCATCACTTCAGTCATGGAGCACAACTCGGTTCTGCGGCCACTGGAAGCCCTGAGAATGAAAGGTTTCATCACCTATGACCTTTTAGGTGCCGATGCAAATGGCAGGATAGCTATTGAAGACATCCGGTCCTTGGAGCGCCTTGAAACAAGAGCCATCATCCTTTCCCACGTTTCAAACCTCACAGGTTCGATCCAGCCCCTGAAGAAAATACGGGGACTCCTTGCGAACCCGGAGATCTTCATCATCGCCGACTGCGCACAAAGTGCAGGCTATATAGATGTAGGAATCGATTCACTCAATGTTGATGCCATCGCATTCACTGGCCATAAGGGACTGCTCGGACCCCAGGGTACTGGAGGCTTCCTCTTGAACGAGAGGCTTGAGAGACAAGTCTCGCCCGTTTTCACCGGAGGTACAGGTTCCGATTCCCTGAGCCTGATGCAACCCGATTTCCTTCCCGATAAGTTTGAAGCCGGCACCCACAATACACCGGGCGCGGCCGGGCTTCTTGAAGGTGTAAAGTATATATTAAATATATCTATAATGAAGATTATGCACGATAACAGAATTCTGATGAATCATTTCATTGAAAGCATCAGCCAGATTCCAAGGATAGAAGTCCAGGGAAGTCTGGACAGCAAGGATAGAATTCCAACTTTCTCCCTGAAATTCAAAGACCTGGAACCTTCGGAAGCATCCTACCTGCTCGAAACACAATATGGCATCATCACCCGTTCAGGATACCATTGTGCTCCCCTGGCTCACAAGGCTTTGGGTAGCATCGATCGGGGGACCTTAAGAATAAGCTTTGGTCACTATACAACCCTGGAAGAGATAGATACATTACTTGAAGCATTAACAAAAATCAGTGAGGTGTAATATGGAAGAAAACCGAAACGCCTATATAAAAAAGTATGATAAAATTGTCATCTATTTTGTCGCTTATACCATCATCTTTTTCACATTCATGAATACCCTCCCCTACACCCTTCCCTTCGTTCTGGCGCTGATCATCTCATCTGCCCTTGTTCCTGTCATCAGGCTCCTACGCCGATGGACAAAGGCCAAAATAAGTAACAACCTGCTTATTCTCTTCAGCCTGCTCATCTTCTACGGAATCATTGGAACACTGATCACTTACTTGATCATACTCATGGTCAATCAATCGACTTTGCTTGTCACCAATATCATCGAGTATGTCAACACCAACTATGAGGGCATCGCAAAGTGGATCCAGGGTCAGTATGACTGGCTGATATCCAATCTACAGAATCTCGATCCCGGGATCATCGAATCCGGAAGAAATATGCTGGAAACCATGCTGACTTCCCTCAAAGACTTACTCCTCAGCGTTGGTTCAGCCATCGGTAGCTTTGCACTGACCATGATTACCCAAATCCCTAATCTCTTACTGATTATCATCTTCACGATCATCTGCTCCTTCTTCTTCACGAAGCTCTTCCTGAATGAATCTGGAACGGTATACAAGTATCTGCCTACCTCAAAAAAAGATGAGAACAGGCTTGAATATATCATTAAGGAAGGAAAGAACATGGTGATCCGGTATGGCTTGTCTTACCTTCTTGTGATCTTCATCACTGGAGCGATTTCAACAGTTGCCTACATGATCATGGGTGTTCCTTATGCACTCATATGGGGAATCCTCACGGCTTTCCTAGACCTCCTGCCCATTCTCGGTGTCTCGGCCGCTTATGTCCCCATGGCCCTTTATTATATGGCCATGGGAAACTATACCATACCGATTGGTCTAGGAATACTCTGGATCATCGTAGCGGTGGGAAGAAATATCTGGGAACCCCGGATTGTAGCCAGTTCCCTAGACTTGAACCCCATCATCACAATCATGGCCATCTTCATTGGTCTGAAGCTCAATGGCATCATCGGATTGTTTTACCTCATGTTCATGGCTGTCGGTTTCAAGGTCTTCCAGAAAGTAGGTGTCTTGGACACCTTTGGGGATACCCCGCATGAACTTGGCGAAAAGAAACCCAGAGACTGACCTTCGTGTCTGGAATTCATTATTAGAAAAACCTCAATAGAAGAGTGACTCACACCATGCTTAGTTAGCGGTGTGAGTCACTCTTCATTATGAAAGGATTATTGCGTTCTGATTCTGTCCTAAGCATTTTCACCTGAGGACCACGGACTCTTCAACACAGGGATTACCATCTTACCTATTGCATCCCCGAAGCGGCTGTTCCCGCTTGAAATGTGGAACCCTTGAATGGCAGGTGGCATAAGCCACTTGCTCAGCATTGCTCTCTTTCACAGGTCATTTCGTGCTCTTTTCCAGTCCCATCGCTTTGTTCATGGCATAGACTTCCTCATCCGAAAGGTTATACTTGGAAATCCCCTTTTGGATGGGTTTTGCATAGGAGTTGCTGGTATTCCTGCCAAAGATACTGGTAATGATGACGCCGTCATTCTTGTTGTCCAGCATTGCTACGCTGTAGCTCAAGTCGCTTCCAATGTCATCAAAAGCCTTGAATCTTACAACGCCAACCTTCTGGATACAATGTGACATCTGATTACTCAGCAATTTTAGCTGGTCCATGGCAAGGGCCGTGTCCCCATGAGTCTCATCGATCTTTTTTTGGTAAGCGACAATCATCTGTTCCAATGAGGATTTATCCGCATTGAACATCAATTTCTCATACCTTCTTTTCAGTTTGTGATTTTTGACGAGCACTGAGATCAGGATGATAGAATATACTACCAATAATACAACAATCCCTAGCAAAATCAGCGGCAAGTTCATTTCAATAAATTCTGTGACAATCGTATAATCCATTTCCACTCCTATTCTTCCATGTTGAGATAATCGAGGATTCTCTCAAGGTCATCTGCGCTGTAATACTCTATCTCAATTCTGCCTTTGTTTTTCGCCTTAGGCTTCAGGATAACCTTGGTCCCCATGCTTTTAGTAAGCCTCTTCTCAATGTCCTTGAAGTACGGCTGCAGCTTATGGGTCCTGATCACAGGTTTTACCTTATGATAATTAACAACCATATGTTCTACTTCTCGTACGCTAAGTCTGTTATCGATGGCCTTCTGCGCCACGTCAAACTGCTCAGCCTTATCTTCAAGCCCCAGAATAGCCCGTCCATGTCCTTCCGTCAGAATCTCTTCCACCAGGAATTCCTGAACTCGCTCATCAAGGTTTGTGAGCCTTATAGTGTTGGTGATTGAAGTTCTTGATTTGCCAACCTTTCTCGCCAGTTCTTCCTGTGTGATCTTGAAGTCGTTGATAAGTCTTCGATAAGCATTGGCTTCTTCTATAGGATTCAGGTCCTGCCTCTGTATGTTTTCAATCAGTGAAATTTCCAACACTGCGGAATCCGTCAGTTCCATGACTACAACTGGCACTTCCTTGAGGTTCGCTTTTTTGGCTGCTCTCCAGCGTCTTTCTCCTGCAATTATCCGATAATCATCCTTGTCCTTCTGCACGATTATCGGCTGAATCAAGCCATGTTCCTTGATTGACTCTGCCAACATGGCAATTTTCTCTTCATCGAAATATTTTCTTGGCTGTTCTTTATTTGGTCGAATCTTATTTATGTTCAGCACGCTTATGTTCTCGTCACCTTGTGGTATCAATGAATCTAATCCGCGTCCCAGTCCAAACTTTTTTGTCATGTTATACCTCCTACACTTGTTTTCTTAAGAATTCATCTGCCAGATCCGAATAAGCTTCTGCCCCTTTTGCCTTGTTATCATAGAGGGCAATGGGGAGACCGTAGCTTGGCGCTTCGGCAAGCCTGATGTTTCTGGGGATGGAATTCTCATAGACAAGTTCTCCGAAATAACTCTTAAGCTCTTCAGCCACCTGAAGTTGCAAGTTTCTCCTTGCATCGAACATCGTCAGCACAACACCTTCAATCTCCAAGCTTTTATTCAGTCCTTTTTTGACCTTCTGAATGGTCTTGACGAGCTGGCTTATGCCTTCCAGCGCATAATATTCACACTGCATGGGAATGAAGACCGAATTTGATGCCGTAAGCGCATTAATCGTGAGTAGACCCAGAGATGGTGGACAGTCGATGATGATGAAGTCGTACAGGTCTCTTACCTCTTCAATCTTTCTTTTTAGAATCGACTCTCTATTGGGCATATCGGCCAATTCCAAGTCAGCACCCGCCAATTCCATGTTAGAGGGGACAATGTGGAGATTGTCGATCTTTTCAACGTGGACAATCACATCTTTTATACCCACATCCGTCATCAGGAGTTCGTAGGTTGTATTTTCTAGGTTCTCTTTATCAATTCCTAATCCACTGGACGTGTTTCCTTGGGGATCGACGTCGATCACAAGTACCCTATGCCCCCTTAGTGCGATGTATGCAGCCAAATTGATATTGGTTGTGGTCTTCCCCACACCACCTTTTTGGTTGAATATGCTTACAACTTTCATTGTTGACTCCAATCGATATATCAAGTGATTATGACACCTCAATACACCTTTATACTCTAATCACAATTATAACCCTAATACGCTATGAATTAAAGAAGTTATCCATATGTTTCACGTGAAACATCGGTAAACCATCAAGTTTCACATTTGTTTCACGTGAAACATACGCTCGTATCTTTTCTCTCTGTAAAATCAACATTAATTCCATTTTACATCTAAGTGATGGAGTTAGCGGAGTACGATCAAAGCTTTCCGCCCTAGGAATCAGAATCTACGCTTCACCTTGGGATGAATGTATGAATCAAAAATCCTGAGCATCTTTTAATCTGCGTTGTATTATCACAAGGCACTCCAATGTTTCACGTGAAACATCGCAACTCCGGTGATCTGTTCACCATATCTTGCAGCATTATTTATGGTATGTCACAGGAAATCTTATGGTTTAGGGGACAAGTACTTCATCTATTCCATCACACGTTACTAATACACAGCCATAAGGGACTATTCCATTGTACAATAACGATTGTCTATCATACTTCACAAGAAAAATATTGCAATTGAATTTCAAATGCACTCAAGAAGGACCTATCAAACCAAACAGTGGATATGATGGCTCGTATCGAACAAATGCTAGTTATCCTGAAATTCATAATCTATTCTGGGCTGCTTTCTAAGGCGTGTGTATTCCTGTGATTCGAACAAATACGAGATTAAACTAAAGAGTTTCGGAATTATCTTCTAAATTCAATCTGTTCCATTCCGGAATGCTCAATCTTGTGCGACGGTTGGGTAACCTGTTAAATTAACTAAACATAAAAAAATGTTTCACGTGAAACATCACTCATCAGTTAAGTTCTGAAGATTGTTTCACGTGAAACATCGTAGTTGATCCTTTGATTCTATTGTTCTGCTCGTTGATGGTGCAGAAATTACTTTCCTAGCGATTTCTTGATGGCAAGGGAAGACCTTGGATACATTTTTGGTGTATTCTTAACTTTCTTGATGACAACCAGCTTATGGTTCAGTTCCGTACTTTCAATTTCCACGTCGATGATTTCATAGAGTTTACCGCCTAAAAGGCTGATGGTATGCTTTGCTTCATTGATTTCATCTTCCACAGAAGGGCCTTTGAGGGCGATAAAGTAGCCTCCAAGTTTCACATAGGGGAGACATAGTTCAGACAGGAGCGTCATATTGCCTACAGCCCTCGAGACTGCAATATCAAACTTCTCCCTGAGTTCCTCGTTTCTCCCTCCATCTTCTGCTCTTGCATGGACAAACTCCACGTCTGCCAAGTTCAGCTCCGAGACAACTTCCCTGAGGAAATTCAGTCTCTTGTTAAGGGAATCTAACAGCGTGAGCTTGATCTTGGAATCGACGATCTTGATAGGGATACCTGGGAAACCCGCTCCAGTCCCCACATCTATGATTGTTTCCGCTTCTTCCAGAGGTTGAAATTTGAAACATTTGATAGAATCTATGAAGTGTTTTGTGATAATTTCCTCATCTTCCGTTATCGCGGTGAGATTGACTTTCTTATTCCATTCCTTCAGCAGCTCCTTAAATTTGACGAACTTATCGTACTCATCTCTGGAGAACAGCCTCCCAACCTCTTTTAAACTACTTTCCATTAATTCAAAATACATACTCTGTTTACTTCTCCTTTTTGTGGCTTTCAAGATAGATCTGAATGACTGTGATATCCGCAGGGTTCACGCCACTTATCCTTGAAGCTTGTCCGAGACTCAGTGGTTTCATTTTGTTCAGCTTCTGGGCGGCTTCAATCCTGAGACCTCTGATTTGGAAGAAATCCTCGATACCATCGAGTTTCCGGGTCTCATACTTTGAAAATTGGGCGACAGCCTCAAACTGTTTTTTAATATATCCTTCATATTTGCTCATGATATTCACTTCTTCCATGATATCAATCCTCAATTCGGGTCTATCCCCATCCAACGCGCTGACTTTAAAGTAATCGAGCTCCGGACGCTTTATCAGTTCATATAGCGACATGGGTTTCTTCAGTTCCGTAGAACCCAATCCAATCAACAGATCATTGACTTCCTTCTTGCCCGTAATCTGGAGACCCTGTATCCTCAGGATCTCCTCTTCGATCATTTTTTTCCTTCGCAGGTATTTGTCATATCTTACGTCAGTTACCAGTCCAACTTGTCTTCCGATTTCAGTGAGCCTCAAGTCCGCGTTATCTTGCCTCAGGAGGAGCCTGTACTCTGCCCTGGAGGTCATCATCCGATAGGGTTCATTTGTTCCTTTGGTCACAAGGTCATCGATAAGCACACCAATGTAGCCCTCAGAACGTGTTATGATAATCTCTTCCTCACCCTTTGCCCTTAGCCCTGCATTGATTCCCGCCACAACCCCTTGGGCGGCGGCTTCTTCGTAGCCTGAGGTGCCATTGATTTGTCCTGCGCCATACAGACCCTTGATATTCTTGAATTCCAGCGTGGGTTTTAACTGCAAGGGATCCAAGATCTCATACTCGATGGCATATCCCGTCCTCGTGATTTCGATATCCCGGAAAGCTGGAATGGTCTTCAGCATTTCAATCTGGACTTCTTCCGGCAGGGAAGAGGACATGCCCTGTACGTACATTTCATTGGTCTCTTTCCCTTCCGGTTCAATGAAAATCTGATGCCTGTCCTTGTCCGGGAACCGGTAGATCTTGTCTTCGACGGAAGGGCAATACCTTGCGCCCACTCCTTCAATGCTCCCATTGAACATGGGCGACCGCTCAATATTCTTTGCGATGACTGCGTGGGTATCCTTATTGGTATAGGTGAGGTAGCAGCTGATCTGTTTCCTATCCATCGGGGAATCAAGAAATTCGTCGTTACAGAAGGAGAAGGGGATGATCCTGTCATCACCTTTCTGTTCTTCCATCAAGTCGAAATTTACGCTTCTCCTATGGACCCTCACCGGTGTGCCCGTCTTGAATCTGTGCATGGTGAAACCAAGCCTGCCGAGACTTGCGGCAAGAATCTTCGAAGGGGCAAGTCCGTTAGGGCCGCTTTCATAATTCGCCTCGCCGATGATGACCTTGCTGGCAAGGTAAGTTCCTGTGCAGAGAATTACAGAGTTCGCATGGAAATTGCCTCCATTTCTTGTGGCAACACCCTGAACAACTCCATTTTCCGTTAAGATATCTGTCACTTCAATCTGTCTCAGATACAGATTTTCCGTATTTTCGATGATTTTTCTCATTTCTTTCTGGTATTCGACCTTATCCGCCTGTGCCCTTAGGGAATGGACCGCCGGTCCTTTGGAAGTATTGAGCATCCTTGACTGGATGAGGGTCTTGTCGATATTTATACCCATCTCTCCGCCCAAAGCGTCCAGTTCTCTCACCAGGTGACCTTTTGACGTCCCCCCGATGTTCGGATTGCACGGCATGAAGGCCAGGCTTTCAATGCTCATCGTGCACATAAGGGTCTTCAGACCAAGCCTCGCTGAAGCCAAAGCAGCCTCACATCCTGCATGTCCGGCACCGACGACGATGACGTCATAATTTCCTGCATTATATGTAATCAATATATTTCACCTCTATTTCCCTATACAAAAGTCTGAGAATATCTTTTCAATCAGGTCTTCCGATAGGGTATCGCCTGTAATTTCACCAAAGTAGTTCCATGCCGCGCTGATGTCTATGGCAGCCAGGTCCAGGGATATCCCGGCATCCACAGCCTCCTTTGCGTCTGTCATCTTCTCGTTGGCCCTCATGAGGGCTTCCTTATGCCTGTGATTGGTCACCATCAGGTCCTTGATCTCGATGTTGCCATGGAAGAAGAGGTCCTTCACCTTGCGCTTCAACTCATTGATGCCATAACCGTTAAGTGCTGAAATGGCAATGGTTTCTCCTAAATTCGAATTTCCGGTGTCCATGTTTCCTTGAAGGTCACTTTTATTTAAAAGTGTTATGCTTTTTCTATTACCTATATATTTAATAATATCAATATCTTCCTTATCCAGTGGACGGGAGCGGTCAAGGACAAAGACAATGAGATCTGCTTCGTCAATCTTTCCCTTTGAACGGTCTACGCCGATTTTCTCCACAACATCTTCGGTCTCCCGTATGCCGGCAGTATCCATAATCTTAATCGGGATACCTTCAATATTCAGGTATTCCTCGATGATGTCCCTGGTTGTTCCTGGGACATCCGTAACGATGGCTCTGTTTTCCATAAGCAGGGCATTAAGAAGCGAGCTTTTGCCCACGTTGGGTTTACCAACGATGGCAATGCTAAGTCCTTCTCTGAGTATCTTACCTTCCTCAGCGGTCATTAGGAGACTTCTGACCTTATCTATAAGGTTCCCGAGCTTTTCACTAACCTCATGTCCCGTAGTGAACTCAAGGTCTTCCTCGGGAAAGTCCAAGGTCACCTCGATGAACGCCAGGATGTTCAGGATATTGGCCCTGATCTCCCGGATTTCCTTAGAAAGCTTTCCTTCACTTTGACTCATGGCTGACTTCATGGAAAGTTCTGTCTTGGCCTGGATGATGTCGATGACCGCCTCTGCCTGGGATAGGTCTATCCTTCCGTTAAGGAAAGCCCTCTTGGTGAACTCGCCCGGCTCCGCTGGTCTTGCGCCTGCCTTGTATACTTCGTTCAGTACAGACTCCGTGGCTACTCTGCCGCCATGGCAGTTTATTTCCACCATGTCTTCCGCTGTAAAACTCTTGGGACCCTTGAAGAAGCTTACGAGAACCTCGTCGACAGTCTCTTCACTGCCTTTTTTGATAATATGCCCATAATGCATGTGGAAGGCTCTCGCCTCCATGAAACTTTTTCCATTCTTTTGCCTGAAGACCGTATCCACGATGGCCTGGGCTTCACTTCCAGAAACTTTTATGATGGATACTCCACTCTCACCAAGAGCTGTGGAAATGGCGGCAATGGTCTCGTATTCTCTCATGTTTTCCTCCCTTGGCATAAGCATGAAGATTGCTTGCGCCTGATTCAAATTCTATTATCCGATATATTCTACACCAATAGTCGTAGTCTTCATAGGATTTTTCGGATTGTTCATAAATATGCCGGGTTTAATGAAATTTCAAGTATAAAGTTACTTTCACCATGTGCCGACTTTGTATTAAAATGAACAAAAAAGCCTGAGAAAGTCTCAGGCTTATCATTACTTATCCAGTTCTATTACCACTCTTCTAAACGGCTCATCACCAACACTATAGGTTTTGACTTTGTCATCTTCCTGTAGTTTTGAATGGATGATCCTTCTCTCATAAGGGTTCATCGGTTCGAGTTTCATGGGTCTCCCGTACTTTTTCACCTTGTAGGCTGTCTTTTCAGCAAGCCTCTCTAAGGTTTCCTCTCTCTTTTGCCTGTAGTTTTCGGTATCAAGGATTACCCTCACATATTCTCCATCTCTTTTCTTGTTGATGACAAGACTAGTGAGATATTGAAGAGAATCAAGTGTTTCTCCTCTGTATCCAATGATGAGCCCCATTTTCGGACCCGTCAGATCAACCTTGAGCATTTTATCTTCAAGCTTTATATTGATTTCAGCAACGATATCCATGGAATTGAGAACTCCCTTCAGGAAGTCTTTCGCTTCTTCCTGAATGTCTTTCTTTACTTCCTTCACAGTGACTCTGATCACTGCGGATCTTGCTCCAATCAGGCCTAGAAGTCCTTTGCTTCCTTCGTTCACAACTTCATATGTAATTTTATCCTCTGTTACTTTCAGCTCCTTGAGTGCGACTAAAAGAGCCTCGTCCACGTTTTTCCCTGAAAATTCCATACTATTCATTACAATACCACCTTACTTGGCAAATATTACTTCTGCTTGATTTCCAATTTTTCTTTCTTTTTCTTGTCCATTTGATTGAGGAGAAGCCCTTGAAAGATTCTAAAGACATTTCCTGTAATCCAGTATAGTCCAAGTGCAGAATTGGATGTATATGTAATCCATCCGAACAGGGCTGACATGGCATACTGCATCTTGTTTGCCGATGCTGTTGCTGGATTCACTTCAGCGCCTTTGGTCTTAAGGCTCATGATGTAAGTTGAGAGCAACATGGTTCCGACAGACAATGCTGACAAAATGATATTATGATTAGCACCCAAATCTGGGATGAGCACAGTAAACCTCATGCCAGTGAGTCTTCCTTCAGCGGCAAGCTGTCTGAAGACGCCGAACATCGCAATGAATATCGGATAAGTGACGAGAAGTGGAAGACATCCACCAAACATGCTTACGCCGTTATCCTTGTAGAGCTTCATCTGAACTTCCTGCATTTTCTGAGGATCGCTCTTGTATTTAGCCTGAAGTTTCGTGAGTTCAGGCTGCAAAGCCTGTTGCTTTCTCATGGACTTCATCTGACCAAGGTTGACAGGTAACATCAGGATGTTGAACAGTATGGTAAAGACTACAATTGTAAGCCCCCATTGTCTTCCTGGATCACTTACGAATAATTCAACGACAGATTTTAGTTGTTCAAATATCCAAATAAACAGTTGGTTTAATTGAGACAATCCTTTTACCTCCAAGGTTTAATCATTCTACAGGATCATGCAGGTTTCCCTTATAGAAAGGATGGCATCTGAGTACTCTCCTAATGGCCATATAGCTCCCCTTTAGCGCACCATACTTTTCTATCGCCGTCATGGCATAGGAAGAACATGTAGGTGTAAACCTACAGCTTGGGGGCTTCATAGGGGAGATATACTTTCTGTAGAATTTAATTATTTCTATTAATATTTTTTTCATCATAATTTAGACCCGCCTTCTTAAAGACGTGCTTGAGAGCTTTCTCCATCTCTCCATAGGACTTGTCACTACTTGATACTCTTGCGATTATTGCAAAATCATACCCATTAATAAAGCTATCCTCATTAAGTCTGTATGATTCCTTGATTAGTCGCTTTACCCGACTCCTGACTGTACTCTTTCCCACTTTTTTACTGACAGAAATGCCTAGCCTGTTAAACGGTTCATGATCAAGGATGTTTTTCCTGTTTTTGAACACATATAAGACTAGAAGATTATTGGCGAAGGACCTACCTCTCCTGTATACCTGCTGAAATTCCGAGTTTTTTCTAAGTTTTTCATGTTTCATGGAGATAATCCTTTCTGATTATAGAAAAAGGTCACTTGAAGCGACCCTTAAGCTGATAATCTCTTTCTTCCTTTTGCTCTTCTTCTCTTAAGAACGTTTCTCCCACTCTTTGTAGCCATTCTTTTTCTGAAGCCATGTTCTTTCTTTCCCTGCTTCACTTTTGGCTGAAATGTCATCCACATGTTGACACCCCCTTCGTATTAATTATTCATCATAACAGGCTAATGTTCAAAATTCTCGAACCTCACCTAATATTACGATTTTACTACACTATTATACTCATGGCATCACTCAGTGTCAAGAATACCCGCTACTTGTTAACAATCGGGGTTTAGCCCTAGTAATTGTGGATAACTTGTTGAACTAGCCTCTTTTTATATGCTATTATAATAAGTACCTGTTGATAAGTTCCTTAAAAAATCAAACTTATCCACACCTGTTGATAACCCTGTGCATAAGTTGTTTATTGTGTGTACACAACTTCTCGCCACCCCTCTCCACCCCTTATATCAAGCCATTCTACGGAATTTAACAATGTTGATGATTCTTGGGTTTTTCATGTATAAATCCTTTGAATCATAGGATAATAACATTATAAACACCTTAAAAGGGAATTCTATCAACAAGCGGATAAATCCGTTTTTTTATGTCAAAATGTGTAGATAAGTTGTGGATTTCTTGTGGATGACATTTTTTTAATTTTTTTTGTTTATTTATTTTTCTAAAGGAGGACACTATTCATGGATACCCAATTGAACGAGACATGGGATAAGGTACTTAAAATATTAAAGGTAGAGATAATGTCTGAGGTCAGCTACAACACCTGGATCCTAGGACTGAAGCCTATCGGAATTAAAAATGGGGTATTTATGATTGACGTTCCCAATGAGCTTACTCTGGACATCATTACCCAGCGATATAAACTTCTCTTCAAAGAAGCCATCAAGCACGTCCTCAACACGGACATCAATGTCGAATGCGTCGTAGGAGGTCTCCTTAAAGAGGAAGAAAAAGAACTTCCTATTAAAGAGGAAAAGAAAGCACTTACCCAGAATTCTGATTCCTATGGAATCCTCAATTCCAAATACACCTTCGAATCTTTTGTCATCGGTAATTCAAACAGGTTCGCCCACGCTGCATCGGTAGCCGTCGCAGAATCACCCGCCAATGCCTATAATCCTCTCTTCCTCTATGGTGGAGTAGGGCTCGGCAAAACCCATCTCATGCACGCCATCGGGCACCACATCAAGGAAAAGAATCCCAGCGCCAAGGTGGTTTACGTCTCTTCTGAGAAGTTTACCAATGAACTTATTAATTCCATTCGTTATGATAAGAACCTCGATTTTAGAAACAAATACCGGAATGTTGATGTTCTCCTCGTGGATGATATTCAGTTCATCGCAGGCAAGGAGAGCACTCAGGAAGAGTTCTTCCATACGTTCAATGAACTCTACGAGGCAAGGAAGCAGATCATCATCTCCAGTGACAGGCCACCGAACGAGATTCCCACACTGGAAGACAGGCTGAGAACCAGATTCGCCTGGGGTCTGCAGGCTGATATCCAAGCTCCTGACTTCGAGACTAGGATTGCCATCCTTAAGAAAAAGGCGGAGATTGAGAAGTATATCGTGTCTACGGATGTCATGGTCTATATCGCAACAAAGATAAAATCGAACATCCGAGAACTCGAAGGTGCCCTCATCAGGGTGATGGCCTACTCTTCACTCACAAACAACAAGAACATTACTGTAGACCTTGCTGCAGAAGCCCTTAAGGACATCATCTCCTCAAGCCAGACGAAGAGCATCACTATTGATCTTATCCAGGACGTTGTGGCTAATTACTATAACCTCTCCATCCAGGAACTCAAGTCCCAGAGAAGGACAAGGAATGTCACCTATCCACGGCAGATTGCCATGTACCTGTCTAGAAAAATGACAGACATGAGCCTTCCAAAAATCGGCGACGAATTCGGAGGAAGAGATCACACCACCGTCATCCATGCCTATGAGAAGATTTCCGACGCGCTTAAGACTGATGATTCGCTAACCAGCGCCATCAAGATCATCACCAAGAAGATCAACAACCAATAACCCACAAACCATTAGATATCCTGTTAATCGAGCTGTGGATTATTATCAGGTGAAAATCCGTTGTGGATGGTTGTGGATAACTCCTCCAAAGCAGATAAAACCGTCCACAGGTTTAGATTTAAGGATTAACCATGTGGCCCAAGGAAAATCTGAGTTATCCCCATAATACCGGCCCCTACTACTACTATTACTATAAAATCTATTATATTATTACTATAAGACGGGATTAAAAGCTTCACAGGTTGAAGATAATATCCACACGAAACAATGTTTTACTCTATGAATTCAGGAGGATTGTAGCATGCATTTCAGATGTGAAAAAAGAGACTTAGTTGAGGGCGTATCAATTGTACAGAAAGCAATATTAGGAAAATCTCCCATGGCTGTCTTAGAAGGTATCTATATTGAGACAGCAAACAATGAAATCATTATGAGAGGAACTGACATTGACCTAAGCATAGAAACGATCGTTAAGAGCACGGTCCTTGAAGAGGGGACCATCGTCATCGACTCGAAACTCCTGGGAGACTTCATCAGGAAGCTTCCAGATTCCATCATCGAATTAGCGACGATGGAAAACAACACCATTCTCATTTCCTGTGAGAATTCCGAGTTTAATCTTTTATATCTGACTGCAGAAGAATTCCCTGTACTTCCACAAATCGAAAATACAGAGAAGATATCCATAAAGGAAAATATATTCAAGAGTCTCATTAAGGGAACTTCTTTTGCTGTTGCTCAGGATGAAACCAGACCCATACTCATGGGGGTTCTTTTTGAAGTGAAAAACAAGGTTCTCAACATGGTAGCCCTGGATGGTTTCAGGTTAGCCCTGAAAAGTGAGTACTTGGAATCAAATAAAGACGTATCTGTCGTAATTCCAGGAAAAACCCTAAATGAGATCATTAAGATCCTCGGGGACGGGGACAGCAATGTCCTGATCAGTTACAACGACAACCACATCATGTTTGAGATAGGGAAGACGAAAATAGTATCGAGGCTTCTTTCGGGTAATTTCATCAAGTATGAATCCATAATGCCCACAGATCACAAGCTTCAGTTCAAGGTCAAGAGAAGCAGCTTCGCTCAGAGCATAGAGAGAGCATCTCTCATGGCAAAAGACGGTTCCTCAAGACTCATCAAGATGAACATTGAAAATGATGAGATCGTCATCACTGCAAATTCGCAGTTTGGTAAGGTCAGGGAGGAAATCAACATCGAAATGGATGGAGATTCCCTGGAGATTGCCTTCAATTCGAATTATCTGCTCGATATCCTGAAGGTAATGGATGAAGAAGATATCATCGTCGAAATGACTTCCGGCGTAAGCCCGACCATCATAAGGAATAGCATTACGGACAACTGCAAATATATGGTCCTCCCAGTAAGGCTGACAAGATAGGAGAAAATAATGAATATTAAGATAAAAACTGAGTACATAAAGCTGGACTCTTTTCTAAAATGGGCAGGTGCAGCTTCCCTTGGATCTGAAGCCAAGGTATATATCCTGGATGGCCAGGTCAAGGTTAACGGAGAAGTGGAAATAAGAAGAGGAAAAAAGATATATCCCGGTGATAGCGTAGAATTTAATGGTGAGGTCTATACCGCTTCCAAGGAAGAGGTATAATAAACCTTTTCATTTAAAGGCGTTGACATTCATATACCACATGGAAGACGAATCTTCTATGTGGTATAATATATTGTAGGAGTTTTTTAATGAAGATAAGGAATATTGGTCTGATAAGTTACAGAAATTATGACAAACTGAATATCGAATTAGGCTCCAACGTCAACGTTTTTCAGGGTGAAAATGCTCAGGGGAAAACTAATATTCTGGAAGCCATCTATTACTGTGCATTTGGCAGATCCCATCGGACGAGCAAGGTCAAGGACCTTATCCAGTGGGAGAAGGAGAATGCACGGATCAGGGTCTATGTCGATATGGAAAGACTCGATAAGTCCATAGAGGTGAATCTGCTTGGAGATGGAAGGAAATCTATCTCCATCAATAAGGTCAAACTGACCAAAATTGGAGATTTACTTGGTGTCCTGAATGTTGTGATGTTTTCCCCGGAGGACTTGAAGATCGTCAAAGATTCGCCTGCGGTGAGAAGGCGATTCCTTGACATGGAAATAAGCCAGTTGGATAGGAAATATTATAATTCCCTGGTCACTTATAACAAGATATTGATGGAGAGGAATGCCCTTCTTAAATCAAGAAGGGTAGACAAGAATATCCTGGACATCTACGATATCAAACTGTCTGAAGAAGCAAGCTACATTGTCAGTCAAAGGATGAATTATATAAGCCTGCTCAATTCCCATGGTGGAGTAATCCATAAGGAAATCACAAAAGAGAAGGAAGAGATTAGATTTGAGTATAAGTGTTCCTTCGACTTATCGGGAAAAACCAAGGAAAATCTGTATAACGCATTAAAAAAGCAGAGGGAAAAAGATATGGACAGGGGATCCACATCTGCCGGGGTGCATAGGGATGACTTCAGCATAGAGATCAATGGGGCAGATGCGAAAGATTTCGGTTCCCAGGGGCAGCAAAGGACAGCAATCCTCACGATGAAGTTCTCATCGCTGGAGATCATCAAGAAAATTAAGGGGGAATATCCCATACTCCTTTTGGATGATGTTTTGTCTGAACTGGACCTTTCAAGAAAAAAGTTTATATTAAAATCCATAGAGAATATACAGACTGTAATCACCTGTACTGGGGTTGAGAATATCGAGGAGTATCTCACAGGTAGTTACAGGCTCTTTAATGTGAAGAATGGATCTATAGCGGATGGAGGGGATTAGAATGTTTTTACATTTAGGGGACAATGTCGTGATACCCATGAATGATATCATCGGAATATTTGATATTGATTCATGTATGTACAGTTCTGCTACCAGTCAGTTTTTGAGATTGGCAGAAGAGGATGGTTTTGTCGTGCGGATCAATGAGGAGACACCTAAATCTATGATTGTAACGGAAGTGGAAAAGAAATCGAAGATTTATATTTCTCCAATTTCTTCCAAAACCTTATCCAAGAGAACCAGGTTCAACTTAGAGGACTAGAAGGGAGGCAACAATATGTCAGAAAGCAACAATAGAGGAAATGCAGACAAAGAGAATCCGAAGGAAGAAGAAATGACCAAGGAGAAGTTGAATGAAGAGACATCAACTGCAGAGGAAGCCATTAAAGTGATGAAAGCAGAAAATGATTTCAGCAACGATACGAAAACATCAGATACATACGAAGACAGCAATATCCAGGTTCTGGAAGGTCTGGAGGCGGTAAGGAAAAGGCCGGGCATGTATATCGGCTCGACTTCTGCCAGAGGGCTTCACCACTTGGTCTATGAGATTGTGGATAACAGTATCGATGAAGCTTTGGCAGGTTACTGCACACACATAGAGGTTTATATCCATAAGGACAATTCCGTCACTGTCGTAGATGATGGACGTGGAATGCCTATCGGTATGAATGAAAAACTTAAAAAGTCCACGGTAGAAGTCATCATGACGATCCTTCATGCCGGGGGCAAGTTCGGTGGCGGAGGATACAAGGTTTCCGGAGGACTTCATGGTGTTGGTGCCTCTGTCGTCAATGCTCTTTCTGAGACATGTGTTGTGGAAATCAGAAGAAACAACAAAGTGTACAGACAGGAATTCGCATTTGGCAAGGCCATCGGCGGACTTAAGGAGGTAGGGGTTTCAGAGCATACAGGAACGACGACCACCTTCCTTCCCGATAAGACGATTTTTGAAGAAGTGGTTTTTGAATTTGAGACCCTTTCAGACAGATTAAGAGAACTTGCATTCCTCAATAAGGGCCTAAGAATTTCCATGACCGATGAAAGGGATCTTGATGAGGAAGAGACAAAGCAAGAAACCTATTACTACGAGGGAGGGATTAAGTCCTTCGTTGAATATCTCAACCGGAACAAGGAAGTCCTTCATAAGGATGTCATGTACATCGATGAAAAGAAGGATGACTATATCGTGGAGGTTGGGCTTCAGTTCAATGACAGCTATAGCGAAAATATCTTCACTTATGCGAATAACATAGATACGCTGGAAGGCGGTACTCATCTTGATGGATTCAAGAGAGCCCTAACCCGAGTCATCAATGACTATGGGAAGAGGTACGGCCACATCAAGGAAAATGATAAGAACCTTTCAGGTGATGACATCAGAGAAGGTCTTACGGCTGTAGTTTCAGTGAAGCTCACTGACCCCCAGTTTGAAGGACAGACGAAGACGAAGCTCGGAAACAGTGAAGTGAGAAGCATCGTGGACAATATCGTGGGATCCGCTCTGACGACGATCCTTGAAGAGAATCCGATTATCGGCAAGATTGTCATCGACAAGGCACTCATGGCTGCCCGAGCAAGGGAAGCAGCGAGAAAAGCCAGAGAACTGACGAGAAAGAGTGTTCTTGAGAGAAGCTCCCTTCCTGGAAAACTCGCTGACTGTGCATCAAAGGACCCACTGGAATGTGAAATTTACATTGTCGAGGGAGATTCCGCTGGAGGTTCTGCCAAACAGGGCAGGAATAGAAAATTCCAAGCCATCCTTCCACTAAGAGGAAAGATCATGAATGTGGAAAAGGCCAGACTGGACAAGATGCTGGGATCGGAAACCATCAGGTCCATGATTACAGCCTTCGGTGCAGGAATAGGAAAGGATTTCGACACTTCAAGACTCAGATATTCAAGAATCATCATCATGACAGATGCTGACGTGGATGGAGCGCATATCCGAACACTTCTCCTGACTTTCTTCTACAGATACATGAGAGAACTCATCGACGAAGGGCATGTCTTTATCGCACAGCCGCCTCTGTTTAAGATATCCAAGGGAAAGACCCATGAATATGCCTACACGGACAAGGAACTCGATGAGGCACTGGTAAGGATCGGCGGTAAGGATAGCAGCATCAATATCCAGAGATACAAAGGTCTGGGAGAGATGAACGCTGAACAGCTCTGGGAGACTACAATGGACCCGGACAACAGAATCCTCTTGAGGGCAGATATTGAAGATGCCAAGGCCGCTGATGAGATATTCACGATTCTCATGGGGGATAAGGTCGAACCTAGAAGAGCATTCATTGAAAAAAATGCAAAATATGTTGTAAATCTCGATATATAGGAGGCTCTACAAGTTGAACAATAATGAAGGTAAGATATTGCCTATTGACCTAAGAAAAGAAATGAAATCCAGCTATATCAGTTATGCCATGAGTGTAATTGTTGGTAGAGCTCTTCCAGATGTCAGGGATGGTCTAAAGCCTGTTCATCGGAGAATACTCTATTCTATGCATGAACTCGGCATTTATAACGATAAGGGTTTCAGAAAGTGTGCAAGAATCGTCGGAGACGTTCTTGGCAAGTACCATCCCCATGGAGACAGTTCTGTCTATGAAGCCCTTGTCAGACTGGCACAGGATTTCTCCACAAGATACCTTCTTGTGGAAGGACATGGTAACTTCGGTTCCGTCGATGGAGATGGCGCTGCAGCCATGAGGTATACGGAAGCCAGGCTTGCGAAGATCTCCTCCGAGATGCTTCGCGATATTACCAAGGACACCGTAGATTTCATACCCAACTTTGATGGCGAAGAGAAGGAACCCAAAGTTCTCCCCTCAAGATTTCCTAACCTTCTGGTGAACGGATCTTCAGGCATCGCCGTGGGTATGGCCACGAACATTCCTCCTCATAACCTGAGAGAGGTGATCAATGCTGCTATCTATCTCATTGATCATGAGGATGCCTCTGTTCTTGAACTCATGCAGTTCATGAAGGGACCAGACTTTCCAACTGGCGGAACGATAATGGGTGTCGCTGGAATAAGGGAAGCTTATGAGACAGGCAGAGGTAAGGTGACCATCCGGTCAAAGAGTGAAATTGAAGAAGTGAATGGCAGGCAGAGGATCATCATTTCGGAACTTCCCTACATGGTAAACAAAGCGAAACTCATAGAGAATATCGCTGAACATGTCAGGGACAAAAAACTTGGCGGAATTTCAGACCTTCGGGATGAATCCGACAGAGATGGCATGAGAATTGTCATCGAATTGAAGAGAGATGGTAATGCCAATGTCATCCTGAACTATCTCTATAAGAGAACCAAAGTACAGGATACCTTTGGAATCATCATGCTGGCTTTAGTCGATAATGCGCCAAAGGTTCTGAACGTAAAAGAAATCCTTGTCCATTACATCAAATTCCAGAAGGAAGTCATCACGAGAAGAAGTACATATGAACTCAATCGGGCAAAGGACAGGGCACATATTCTGGAAGGTTTGAGAATCGCCCTGGACAACATCGACGAGGTCATCAAGGTACTAAGAGGTTCAAAGAATACAGATATCGCCAAGGAACAGCTCATGACCAGATTCGGGCTTTCTGAAAAGCAGTCTGTAGCTATTTTGGACATGAGACTCAGAAGACTAACAGGTCTTGAAAGAGACAAGATAGAAGAGGAGTACAATGCCCTGATGGAACTGATTGCTTACCTGAATGAAATCATTCAAAGTGACGAAAGACTTCTTGCAGTCATCAAGGACGAACTCATCGAAGTGAGAGATAAGTACGGTGATGACAGAAGAACCATGATTGAGAAGTACGCCAATGAAATAGACTATGAGGACCTCATCAACGAAGAGGATGTGGTCATCACACTGACTGAGGATGGATATATCAAGAGAATCAGTTCATCAGCCTATTCCGCCCAGAGAAGGGGTGGAAGGGGTATCCAGGCGATGTCGACAAAAGTGGATGATATTGTTTCAAGAGTGTTTGTGACCTCGACCCATAGGAACCTCCTGTTCTTTACCTCCAAAGGGAAGGTATACAAGCTCAAGGCTTATGAAATCCCTGAATCAGGAAGGACATCCAAGGGGATTAACCTCGTGAATCTTATTCCGGTTGACCAGGATGAGAGCATCCAGGCAATCATTTCCATAAGAGACATGGAGATTGACGGATATCTCGTATTTGCCACAGCCAAGGGGATCATTAAGAAGACAACGCTCCATGATTACAGCAATATCCGAAAGAACGGGCTCATCGCACTTAATCTCAATGAAGGGGATTGCCTTCTGAATGTGAAGTATACGAGGGGCGACGCGAACCTGATCCTGGTAACGAAGGATGGATTTGCCATCAAGTTCAACGAACAGGATGTAAGACCAATGGGAAGGTCAGCCACTGGCGTCAAGGGGATAAGCCTGAGGACTGGAGATACATGCATATCCTTCGACATCGCTGTAGAAGGCGAGGACATCCTTGCAGTCTCAGAGAACGGTCTGGGCAAGAGGACACCAACAGAAGACTATAAGCTTCAGAAGAGGGGTGGAAAGGGCCTTATCGCGTACAAGGTTACAAATAGGACCGGTTTTGTCATAGGCGCCAGATCCTGCAGCAAAGAAGATGAACTTCTTCTGGTAAATTCAGATGGCGTTGCCATAAGAATCAATGTCAGTGAGATTTCCACCACTTCGAGAAACGCCATGGGTGTCAAGCTCATGAAGACCTCTGAAGAGAGCAAGGTCGTATCACTGGCGAAGATTATCGCTGTCAGGGATGAAGTCGGACCTGAAGTGGAAGAAATCGACAGTGAGGATATGATCGATAAAGAACTCAACGAATCCGACTCTTATGACGAGGAAATAGAAGAGGAACTGGAAGAGGATATCACAGAACTGGATGATGATGAGATTATTGACGAAGATACCGAAGAATAATCAAATCAAGTCCAACTTCAAAATTGTAAAATTGACCTATAAGAGGGGATCCGAAAGGATTCCCTCTTTGCTTTTATTCTTGATCAGTAATTCATTTTCATTTCTGATACCTACACCCACTGAGAGACCATGCAGCTTTCCATAACGTCCATGGCTATGGAGAATTTTCAAGGAATCACAGATTTTGATCCATCGGTTTGGAATTATAAATATCGCTTCTTGGGTCTTTATAGTTTGGAAGGAGGGTTTCTAGGTAGAAGGAAGGCATCAAGCCATCGATAGGGAGGAAATAAAAGTCTGCTGCGAACTAGAATGGGAAGTCCGCGATAAAGCCTGAGTTTGTCACTTTGATGTTAAAAAAGCTAAGATTCCTCTTGCGCTGCAAAGGATCTTAGCTTTTTTGATATTCTATTTCTTGTTGTGTACTTTATTGATTTTCTTTTTATAGGTTCGCAGTTGCTCTATTCTGGCATAATCCTGATTCAGTGACACCCCGAAAATCGACTCGATATCGCGGAACACCTCATCTTGCTTGGCCAGCGAATAGACCCCTTTGTGGATCATCCGGCAGTTGGCGTCCTTCAAGGATTTCTGGATTCTCCGGACGGAATGCCTGTGCTCGAGCTTAAGCTCGAGGATTCTGGAGAACAAGAGCGCCAAGTAACAGATGAGAAAGTGTCCCTCCACGCGGTCATTCCGCCGGACATGCACCGGTCGTCCCTCCAAATCGGATTTCATGACCTTGAAGCTTTCCTCGATTTTCCAGAGTCCCCGGTACTTCTCGATGATTTCAGCTTCTGACAGGTCGACTTCGCTGCTGATCAGCACATAGTAGCCGTCGAGTTCAAGATCCCGAGCATACTTTTTCCGGTCAAACTCAAGATGTGGCTTGATCTTTTCAATCTCCCCGGTGTCCCCGTTGACATGTTTCAGCTTCAGATATTTCTTTAACCCGAATCGATTGGACGCGTTGTACTTGGAAGGATTTTCTAGGAAGGCACACAGCTTTTCCTCCAGATCCTCCCGCTTGTGCTTTTCCCGGTCATCATAATCCTTTGACCAGAAGCAGACGACCTTTTCATGGAGATCCACCTCTTCGCCCGATTCATCCTTCACCTTTCGGTCTCGGAGAAAAGACTTCACCTTGAAGGTTCCGGATTTATTGTACTCATAGCCTTCTTCGTCTAGGACCTGGCCAATGAATCCGCTGGTGGTCCCTCGAAGTTTCTGGGAAACGACATAGCCATCCCCGCGCTTGATGAGGTAGGCAAGGTTCTTTCCGCTGTTAAGTCCCTTGTCGGCTGTGAGGATCACCCGTCCCAGACCGTAGCGCTGTTTCATCTCTTTGACGATGGGGATCAGGGTGGAGGTGTCTGCGGTATTTCTAGGGAAGAGCTTGTAGCAGATGGGGAGACCGTTGGCGTCGATGAACAATCCCATCTGGACGATGGGGGATTTTCGGTTTTCCTTGGACACTCCAACCCGTTTCAGGTCATCTTCCTCGTCGATCTCGAAGTAGTAGTTGGTCACGTCATAGAACACCAGGGAGCAATCTCTGGCGAAGTTTGCAGAAACCTCCTTGTGCAGGAAGGACTGGAGGTCCTCCTTTATTTCATTCATTGCGGAAAGGCTCCTGTAGACTGCATTTTCCTCGATCTGGAAAGGTTGGAAAAAACTTGTCTGGTTTTCCAAAGTCGCCAGCTTGCTGGCGGGATCCATGATCCTCGAGAAGACCAGCAATTTGACGATTTCGTTCAGGTCGTATTTCTTTTTCCACCGGGCTGCGGTTTTTTTGAAGAAAGCGGGAAGTTGAAGCTGCTCATAGAGGGCTTCCAAGAAGAAATAGCCATAGTTCAAGTCTGGGCCATTGGTTCCGTTCTTCTGCTTCAGATTGAGCTCGACGGTTACTTCATTGAGTTCCACTCCCTTCGCCTCCAGCCTCAACTTGTCGAGAATATCTGAATCTTTCGCCTGGAGCTCTTCCAGATTGCCATAACTCTTAACGATTCTCTGCTTAGACTTTCCCTGCTCATCCCGATATCCCTCGATCAGGTATACCTTCGAATGCTTTGAAGTCGGACTCTTCGTTACTCGAATATACATGAAAACACCCCTTTCACCATTATACTACATATCACTACAGAACACAACTTATATTTAAATTTTATTGTAAAAGAAAAGCGTTCAATCTGAACGTTTTTCGAAGATTATTTATTTTTCAAGTGACAAACTCAGGAGGACGACATCTACACAGTTCCGAATTTCCCAAGAGCGATGTATGCATTGGGCTGAAATATGGGCTGGCGCAGGCAGATCAAAGAAAATCGCTTAAAACAAAAGGACCTGTATAAGAATAAGTGATAATTCTAAAGTTCAGGATGATAAATCCATTGGATACCAGAGGATTCAATAGAAATAACGATAAAACAGCATAAAAAACTGACAATTATTCTTATATTTGTGAGATTTTATTATGCTTTGTAAACCTTGACATTGATAACAATTATGATAATATGATGAAGTGATTCATAAATAGTTCAAATAATAGCAAAAATGTGCTAGCTAAACGACAATAGGGAGGAGATGGGAGAACATTTTAGTTGAAGCTACGCTGGGGACAAAATGGGAATCATGATCCCATTTTGTCCGAAAATTTATCTTGATATTCTAATGAAAGTTTTTATAATTCAGCATGTCTTGTAATTCATTTGATGTATTGTATCATAGTAAAAAATCGATGACGAAATTTTTAGAAAGTCACATTCATTTGCACTTATTTTAAATCAATACACAATTGGTATGCCTAGAATTCATCCCTCATCTTCCAATACAAACAGCAGATGATAAGCGTTCTATAAAGTATGACGAGGTACCTTAATTGATTTAGAAAATTCAAGAATCCTGATACTAGAAAAGATGAATCATGCGAATAATTTATAATATGCATCAATTAAGCTACTAAAATCACAGAGAACATCGAACTTATACTTGGGAAACAAAGTATTAATAAATAAGCTTATTCATTTTCAAATGTTAGAGATATTAACTTTTATCATTGTTTCATTTAATGGATAAAATTACAGAAAGAAGGTTGTTTTATGCAAGGAAAATCAGTAAAACAAAAAGATACAGATAGATCATTATTTGAATTGAATGGAAATCCACGTCTTGGTATAGCTTTTCCACAAGCAATGCAGCATGTTTTAGCTATGCTCGTTGGTAATATTACCCCACCTATTCTTATTGCACAGTTATTGAATCTACCTGGAAGCGATAAAGTTCTTTTAATGCAAGCGGCTATGGTTATTGGTGGAATTACTACTTTACTTCAACTTTATCCGGTTTTTGGATTTGGAATGGGTTTACCTAACGTAATGGGTGTAGCTTTTGCGTACATGCCCATCCTGACAGCTATTGGGCTTAATTACGGGATAAAAGCTATATTTGGTGCTCAGTTAGTAGGAGCGTTTGCTTCAATTTTCATAGGCTTAGGTATAGGTAAAATAAGGAAATTTTTCCCGCCTATAGTCAGTGGTACAGTAGTACTTAGTATTGGGTTGTCACTTTATAGTACTGCCATAAACTATATGGCTGGTGGAAATGCTAAAAATGCAGATTTTGGTTCACCAAAATATTGGATTATTGCTCTAATTGTTTTGGCCGTTACACTAGCGTGCAACCTATTTGGAAAAGGGTATATTAAAGTATCAGGAATGTTAATTGGAATCGGAGTTGGATATATCATTGCCCTTTTAATGGGCGGCATGGTAAGCTTTGAGAATGTTCAAAGCGCTTCATGGGTCGCACCTCCTCAATTCTTTAAATGGGGTCTTGAGTTCCCACCTGCAGCTATTTTTGCTATGATTTTGATGTACATCGTTCAATCAGTTCAAACTATTGGTGATGTTTCCTCTACAGCCATAGGTGGATTTAGACGTGAAGCAACAAATAAGGAACTTGGTGGAGCAATTATGGGCCAGGGAATCTGTGGGATGTTGGGGGCTTGCATAGGAGGATTACCAACTGATCCATACAGTCAAAATGTTGGTTTGATTGTTACAACTAAAGTTGTTGCTAAAAAAGTATTTCTAATCGTCGGTGGCATAATGATAATTGCAGGATTAGTTCCTAAATTTGGTGCTATTATGACTACAATCCCTTATCCGGTATTAGGTGGAGCGACTATAACAGTATTTGCTGCTATAACAATGTCAGGTGTTCAGCTTATTTCCCAACAACCATTAAATTATCGCAATAGAATGATTGTTGGTATCGCATTGGCACTTGGGGTAGGTATTAGTAATGTTTCAGCTTCATTACAATTTTTCCCGGTTGATATACAGAACATTGTCGGGAAATCTCCAATAGTTCTTTCATTCCTAGTAGCATTCATATTGAATATTGTTGTTCCGGAAGATAATAGTCCGGAAGAATAGCAAGCTTATTAGAACTAAAGCTTAAGCCGTAGCAATCAAAAAGATTGTTACGGCTTTTTTGCGGGTTTATTATATTAGAGTGCTTAGTAAAAAACTGATGACATTTTCTTGGTTTGCTTAATTGACTAGTTTTTAATATAAAAAATATAAATTGCAATAGAGTTTTGAAGCGTGGATACTCTGAAGCCTGAGTATCCACGCTTCAAGACGCTCATCGAGTCCTTTTACAGAACCTCTGATGAATAATCTCAGACAGCGCTCGGAATCCGTACAAATTGAACAGATAGCGAAATTCCTTCTTGTGAACTATGCGTGAACCTCTAAGAAAATTATACGATGAGAAATAACTTGACTGTTTTTTAGATTACTGGCCGAAGAACAATAATGTACCAAAGTGACTATGAGGCAATAAACCACCAGCGGTCATTTGGGAACTGACTGATGAGGGATATCATCACTAAGCTACATCGAAATATGTACAAGTTGGAAAGGATAAAACAGGAGGACGAACGCAAAAAGAGGTTTCATCAATATACTCCGTACAATTACAATTTTACGTAGGTTCTGTCTTCCTTGAAAAGCAAACTAATTATGAACACAGAACCGTGCGTGTCAGTGTGTAAGAAAGCAAGAATTACCACGATAATAGTATCATGAGTGAGATAAACTTCCTGAATTGAATTGTACGGAAATAACGACAATTCCATGCGATGTTAGGATAGACAAGTCGCTTGAAGAGAGCGTCACACACGAAAAACAGAGTTCTTTGAAAATTAAACAGAAACAGGTAAAAACCAAAGCAATACTTCCCTGAGCAATCAGGGAAAGATATCTCCGAGCAATTAGGAGATAGTCTGCCAGTAATGGCAGAGGTCCTCAGGCGACTGAGGGCGAAGCTTCTATTTATAGAAGATGTTCCCGAGCAATCGGGAGCAGGTTTCCAGCAATGGAAACAGCTAGTGTAAAGAAAAGCTAGTTCAAACTTTTAATTTGAGAGTTTGATCCTGGCTCAGGACGAACGCTGGCGGCGTGCCTAACACATGCAAGTCGAGCGGAGGATGCAAGATGTTTACATCGCGTATCCTTAGCGGCGGACGGGTGAGTAACACGTGGGTAACCTGCCTCAGAGTGGGGGATAGCCTTTCGAAAGGAAGATTAATACCGCATAAGATTGCACTGTCACATGGCAGAGCAAGAAAAGGAGAAATCCGCTTTGAGATGGACCCGCGGCGCATTAGCTAGTTGGTGAGGTAACGGCTCACCAAGGCCACGATGCGTAGCCGACCTGAGAGGGTGATCGGCCACATTGGAACTGAGACACGGTCCAGACTCCTACGGGAGGCAGCAGTGGGGAATATTGCACAATGGGCGAAAGCCTG